>Ga0180215_1000024_pt1 | contig 255376 bp, 246 predicted proteins | sample eDN3rd37CBELigBY_FD_128871 | JGI IMG/M metagenome (GOLD analysis project Ga0180215, IMG submission 128871) | Enriched backyard soil microbial communities from Emeryville, California, USA - eDNA 3rd pass 37_C BE-Lig BY (version 2) (version 2) | ecosystem: Environmental > Terrestrial > Soil >...
GAGACGAACGATATGTCAGCTACAAGCGCGACCGCATGCGCGAATGCATCGCTATGCTCAGCCCTGAAGGCAAATAGAGCAGTTCAGCTCCACCAGACCGGCTTTATGGGTTCACGGCCTAGTACCGCTACAAGTTCGCGGAGTCTCCGCTGCGTTTCAGTATCTCTGACTTGAGCCTGACGGCGGAGGGAGGTCGGCTCAAGGCCGGCAGTCCAGGCCAGATCATCCCTACTGATAAACAAAGCCTTTGCTATCTCTCTCGGATCTAAAAAATCACGGTTGGAAAACGCGAACGTGCCCACGACCATTATCCTTCCTGATCAACAGAAAACTGGCCCAAGAACCGGAACTGGCGAAATGACGTGAACGCCCACTAAAAAGAGCCCATCCGCTCAAAGCGAGCCAGAAGGGTAGGGGTTCCGCCATGATACTTAGCTCTCCAAAGCCGCTCCTCCAGCATAACAATCGGAGAATCCTCTCGCGGCCTTTAAAACATCTGCAGTTTTTTGTATTCTACCATCTTGTTTGTTTTAGTCCTTCCTGATTACTTTAACCGCGTGTCCAAAATCGCAATAGGGTGCCTTCCCAAAGGAGCTCTTGGACGTCCCCGATATTTTCTCCGAACTTCTTTCGGCGCATTTGCTAGTTCCTTGCTTCTCGGGTCTCCAGGATTTTCAAACTGCTTTCTGAAGCCGGCCATCACATGAGCATTGCGCTTGTAGTGATGCGGTTCGGTATCGCAGATCGCTCCGGCCATACGTATGGCGGCGCCCAGCCTCTTGTGGTCGACCACCTCTGGTTCATCAGAAACGCGGCGAATCTTATCGAAGGAACGATGGGGAAGGGGAGCCTCATCAAATAGCACCTCCAAATCTCCACGCAGAGATAGTGCAACGGTGACGCGCTTCCCGATGGCTCTCCGACTATGCGGGCTGTCTTCGAGGATGATTCGTGTTTTATTGAAGGAAAGCGAGAGATCTCTGAAAACCTTGCGCTGCACGGTGTATGTGAGAAGGCTATACAGGCTCTCATTCGGCTGCGGGCGATGGGCGTTTTCGCTATCAGCCGGAGGGTGAGCAAACCGTCTGTTGTGGTCGTGCCGATATTCTTCTAGGAATCGATTAGCGTCATCCACGGTAGCAATGTTGCGCAACCGCAGCTCCTTCACCAGACGATCCTGCAGGGTCCGATTGGCCCGTTCAACACGCCCCTTGGCCTGTGGTGTTTTCGCACAAATGATCTGAATATCCAGTCGCGCGCATGCCTGTGCAAACTGCGTTAGGTTGCGCACCCCGACCGCATCCGGCGTCGTTGCGCGAAAGATGCTGTGTCGATCAGAGAAGAGGGCGAGGGGACAACCAAATTGCTCGATATAGGTCTTGAGACAGCTCATATAATTGTACGAGCTCTCATGATCGACCAACCTCAAAAGCTGCAGCTCGCTCGTCGCATCATCGATGAAGACCAACAAACAGGTTTCAGGGCCACGCTTCTCGAACCAACGGTGATAAGAGCCATCGACCTGCACCAGTTCGCCGCGACGCGGCCTGGGCGGGCGAGGGCTAAATATCCTGGGTTTCCGTGTCGCTCGGTCAATCCAAAGGCCTTCGGCCTTCATCCATTTCCTGAGAGTTTCGTTGGAGACGGTAATGCCGTGAAGCTCCTTCAACTTCTCACAGGCCAGCTTCGGCCCGAAATCAGTATATTTTTCTCGGACGATCGCCAGCGCAGCTTTTCTGACCTTTGCAGGGGTAGCATTGTTCGCTTTTCCTAATTTTTTTGATTGAAGCCCGGCGGGACCTTCATTTTTGAACCGGGCAACCAGACGAGCGGTCCAGGCGCGTGATAGCCCCAGTGAAGCCTGCAGGTCTGCTAGCTTCATTTTCCCTGCAATATATTCCCGTATCGCTTTGAATTCGTAGCTTTCCTCATCGACGACGATCTCTGGTTCGGGGTCTAAACTCGACATGCGGCCATCCTTTCAATGACGGTCGCTCAGCGACCGCGAGGGACGGGAGTCTCCTTTGAAAATTGGAGAACCGTCTCCTTTGAAACTTGGCCTTACACTCCCATAAGTTCGATAATATATATTATGTTAAATTACGATGATGGCGAACAGGGCTGTCACCTGGCGAACACGGGATCTGCATGGAAATGGTGTTCCCAAAAAATGATGCAGATGAGACCTGGTTGATCACGATCAGCCGAAACGCTCCAGAAGATCACTGAGCAACGGCTTCATCCGCGCGATTTCTTCGCGGTGCGTCCAAGAGAGCTTTGCGAGCAGCGCGTTCGCGCGGTCCGTCAGAACAATGAAAGATTTTCGACGATCCGTTGCCCCTGCCCTGCGCTCGATCAGGCTCAGCTTTTCGAGGCGATGGACCAGCTCCGATGCGCTGTGCGGCTTGAGGATCAGTCGCTCTGCGATGTAGCCGACCGTGGCCTTGGCATCTTCCGCGCCCCGGATGGCGAGCAGAGCCTGATGCTGCTGCGCCGACAAGCCAACCTCATTCGCCCGCTGTTCACTGAACGCGAGAAACTTTCGCAAAACCGCCCGAAAATCAGCCAGTGCCGCATAGGCGCTGTCATCCAACATCTTGTGGTTCACAATCGAAACCTCTGTTGAGAAATATCGTATTACGACATAGTTGGCGGGCGACATAACGAAAGAGCGATATGAGTTTAACGCCGACACGCAGGCTCGAACAGCAGCGCCTTGCCGATCATAGTGCCGATGGGCGCATGCTTCTCCTCGCCGTGATGGCGCTCGTCGTGGGCACTGGCGGCGCCTGCGGGGCGTGGGTGCTGCTGAAGATGATCGAGGGTGCGACAAACCTGTTCTGGTTCGGCAGGTTCTCCGTCGAACCGGTGGAGATAACCGATGCCGCGCTTGGCATCGGTATCGTGATTGTCCCCGTCATCGGCAGCCTGATCGTTGGACTGATGGCCCGCTTCGGATCGGACAAGATTCGCGGCCACGGCATACCGGAAGCGATCGAATCCATACTTTATGGCGAAAGTCGCTTGTCATTGAAGGTCGCGATCTTGAAACCGATCTCGTCCGCAATTTCGATCGGTAGCGGCGGCCCTTTTGGCGCCGAGGGGCCGATCATCATGACGGGCGGCGCCATCGGGTCGCTTTTCGCCCAGCGCTTCCACCTGAGCGCAGCCGAGCGCAAGACGCTCCTCGTGGCCGGCGCAGCGGCTGGCATGACCGCCATCTTCAATACGCCCCTCGCCGCCGTCCTGCTGGCCATCGAGGTGCTGTTGTTCGAATGGAAGCCGCGCAGCTTCGTGCCGGTCGTCGTCGCAGTCCTCGTCGCCTGGGCATGGCGTCCATTGATGATCGGCGTAGGGCCGATGTTCAGCTTCGATACGATCGTGCCGGATGGCACATGGTCAGTCGCTGCCGCGTCCGCGGTCGGGCTGGTGGTCGGCATCGAAGCTGCTTTGCTGTCGGCAGCACTCTATCGGGTCGAGGACATGTTTCATCGCCTCCCCATCCACTGGATGTGGTGGCCGGCGATTGGCAGCGTTGCGGTCGGTCTGGGCGGGCTTGTCGATGCCCATGTGCTTGGGCCCGGCTATGCGAGCATCCAGGCGCTGCTCGATGGATCGCTGGCCATTCGGGTCATGATCGCCTTGCTGGCCGTCAAAGCGGTAGTCTGGCTGATCGCGCTGGGGTCCGGCACGTCCGGCGGTGTCCTGGCGCCCCTCCTGATCCTGGGCGGCGCTGCTGGAGGTCTGATGGGGCTTTTGTTGCCCGGCGGCAGCGGCTTCTGGGCGATGATCGGCATGGCCGGCATCATGAGCGGAGCGATGCGTGCGCCGATGACGGCGGCGCTGTTCGCTGTCGAGCTGACCGGTCACTTCACCGCACTACCGCTGACCATTGCCGCCGCTGGCGCCGCCTATGCACTCAGCGTGCTGTTGATGCGTCGTTCGATCCTGACAGAGAAGATTGCCCGGCGGGGGCGGCACATTCTTCAGGAATATACGGTCGATCCGCTCGATCTGACGCAGGCAGGCCAGCTCATGACTCCCAAGCCCGCCACATTGCCGGGCGCAATGCCCGTCGCATCCGCGCTCGCGTTCTTTCAGGAAAGCGCAGAACACCGGAGCTATCCGGTAGTGGATGAGCAGGGACGATTGCTCGGACTCGTCTCGCGAACCGATGCGCTGCGCTGGCAGGGCAGCGACCATCCCGCCTCCGCCACGCTTGCGGAAACGCTGTCAGATGCCTCCCAGCCATTTGCCTTTCCGGATAGCCCGAGCGGTGCCGTTGCCGACCTGATCATCGAGAGTGGCGTCGGGCGCATACCGATCATCGATCCGGTGAGCAGGCAGGTGATCGGAATTCTCTCGCGGCAGGACCTGTTGAAAGCTCGAAGAGCCCACCGCGTATCCGAAGACATGCGCAGTCGTTCTGCCGGCAGCAGATAGCGCGCCGGTTCGTAGGCGGGAGGGCGTCGTCCACCGCCGGCCCAGGAAATAGCCTTAGCCGGAAATGCCGGCCTTGCCTGCTTCGAACATGTGGCGCCGCTCCGCGACGACGACAACGGCGACGATGAGAACCGGATGCTCCTAGGCCGGAAGCAGAGCATAGCGGCATCAACCGTTTGTTGACTCCCCACACCTACGCTCACCTTTGCATTGCTGCGCCTTTGCATTGCTGCGCCTTTGTATCCGGCGCCAATAAACAGGGGAGTGTGATGAGGTCTTGTATATTAGCCGGGATCATCCTGGTTGGGATGCCGAGTTCCGTACTTGCTGCTGAGCAGTCGATCATGCCGACCGATGAACCTTATGACTGGTCGGGCCCCTACGCTGGCGTAAGTATCGGTTACGGATGGGGAAAATCGGATTTTCATGACGCCGAATACAATGTCGCCCTTCCCGTTTACCCACCTTACGACGTTCGCGTCAGTTCAGATGGCGTCGTTGCCGGTCTTCACGCCGGATATAATTGGCAACAAGGTTCGGTGGTTTTCGGTATTGAAGGGGAAGTCGGCTTTCTAAAGCTGAAGGGTAGCGCTTATCCTGCTCCAGACCCCTTTGGCATCCCATATGACACCAGAGGCATCGTCAAAGCCGATTGGAACACCGCCATAACGGGTCGCCTGGGCATAGCTTCAGACCGGACCCTCTTTTTCGCGAAAGGTGGCGCCGCCTATAGCGGAGGAAAATTCAGCTTTGTCGACGAGTGCATCGGCGACTTTGTGAACCCGCCCGGCTGTGGCCCATCGACATATGATGCACGCAAGACGTTCGGCTTTGGTTATGTGCTCGGCGCCGGCGTCGAGCATGCGGTCGATGACCGCTGGTCAGTGAAGCTGGACTACTCATATCTTGCTTTTGGAAAGCAGAAAGCGTCAGCGGTGGTCGGCGGCGATCCAAGTGGTGGATACTACGGGCAGGAAAAGTCAGTGGAGGCCGATTTAACGGCTCAGGCCGTCAAATTCAGCATCAACTACCATTTTTAAGACCTTCCCCCGTTGAAACCGAAGGCGCGCCCGTCAGCGGCTTGAAGGCCATGCTGACGCGGCGTGACGCAGCAGGTCCGGCCAGGACCCAACCGCAGTTCCTCTCGCTTGTTCCGAAATGGTGCGCCCGACAGGATTCGAACCTGTGGCCCCCAGATTAGGAATCTGATGCTCTATCCTGCTGAGCTACGGGCGCACGCAAGGCTGCGCTGTATGTCGGCGCTTTGTGGCGGTCAATGCTGCGCGCGTCCGGCCGTCCCGAGCGTCGCCGTCAATGCGTGCGGTCGGGCGGCGTGATCGGCACGATCAGCGGCGCCACGGCGAGTCCTTCCTCGACCATGGCGCGGGCCTCGTTTGGCGTGGCGGTGCCATGGATCGCGGCCTGCTCGGCCTCCCCATAATGCATGGCGCGGGCCTGTTCAGCGAAACGGTCGCCGACCCATTGCGATTGCTCCAGCATCTGCGCCTGTGCCTTGGCGAGCGCGCCGAGCATGGCTTTGAGACGCGCCGCGGGGTCATCGCCGGCCGTCATGCCGACGGGCTGGTCGTCGGCCCTGTCGGGAGCCGGCGCCGGGCGCTGATTGCCCTTGGCGGCAACGGCGGGCGCCATCACGGCCTTGGCGACGTCGGCATTGCCGCAGACCGGGCATGCGACGAGACCGCCGGTGCGCTGCTCCTCATAGGCTGCGCTGGAGCGGAACCATGCCTCGAACACATGGCCCAGGCCGCATTTGAGATCGAAGGAGATCATGGCTGCACCGTCACGGATGCGGCATCGATGGCCCGGCGATGGCGCAGCACCGGGATGCGGGCCCGCACCTCGTCGATCCGCTCCAGCGGCAAGTCGACGATGTGCAGGCCGGGTGCCGTGCCCGCGTCGAGCAGCACCGTGCCCCATGGGTCGACGACGAGGCTGTGCCCATAAGTGGCGCGGCCGTCCTCATGCGTGCCGGTCTGCGCGGCCGCGACCACGAACATGGCGTTCTCGATGGCGCGGGCGCGCATCAGCACATGCCAGTGCGCCTCGCCCGTCGGCACGGTGAAAGCCGCGGGGATGGCGATGATGCCGGCGCCAGCATCGGAAAGCCGGCGATAGAGTTCCGGGAAGCGCAGATCGTAGCAGATGCTGAGGCCGAGTCCGCCCCAGGGGGTCTGCGCGAGCACTGGCCCTTCCCCGCCCAGATAGCTGGCGGATTCGCGCCAGCTTTCACCACTCGGGAGATCGACATCGAACAGGTGCATCTTGTCGTAATGGGCGCGGATGGCGCCCTGGTCGTCGATGAGATAGGCGCGGTTGCGGCGCTTGCCGCTGGCGACGTCGAGCGTGGCAAGCGAGCCCAACTGCACCCACAGCCCGGCCTCCCGTGCCGCTTCCCGCACGGCGGCGAGCACCATATCCTCCGCCTCGGTGCGGAGCGCGCCTTGCGAGCGCTGCCGGTCGCGATCGAGGCAGCCGGACATTTCGGGCGTGAACAGCATATCGGCACCAGCCGCACGCGCTTCCGCGACGGCGGCGACCAGTGTGGCGGCATTGGCGGCCGGATCGACCCCGGCGGTCATTTGCAGCAGCGCGGCCCGCATGACGGTCAGATCCAGTCAGCGGCCCAGCATGGCATCGAGCTTGCCGCCCGCGTCGAGCGCGAAGAGATCGTCGCTGCCGCCGACATGGGTGCCGTCGATGAAGATCTGCGGGACGGTGGTGCGGCCATGGGCGCGTTCGATCATCTCGGTGCGCTTGGGGCCGCCCAGGCTGATGTCATATTCCTCATAGGCCACGCCCTTTTCGCCGAGCAGCCGCTTGGCGCGCGCGCAATAGCCGCAGAAGTCCCGGGTATAGATTTCGACATGCGCCATGGCGCTGTTCCGTCCCATATCAGTGGTTTCTGAGGGTCATGTCGGGTCGAGGCGTGGGAATGTCAATCGCCCGGCCGGGGCACGCGCGTCCAGCACAGCACCTCCACTCGCGCGGCGCCGCCTTTCATCAGCAGTCGCGCGCAGGACGAGGCCGTGGCGCCGGTCGTCCAGATATCGTCGATAAGAATGACAGTGCGGCCGGCGAGGCGCGAGGGCGCGCCGGGCCTGAGCGCGATGGCGCGGCGCATCGTGCGCTCACGCTGACGGGCGCCAAGTGCGTGGAGCGGCGGCGTGTTGACGGTGCGGCGCAGCAGGTCGGCCTCCACGGGCACACCGCTGAGACGCGAAAGATGGCGCGCGATGAGTGCCGCCTGGTTGAACCCGCGCGACCAGATGCGCCAGCGATGCAGCGGCACCGGGACGAGGCAGGCCCCTTCAGGCTGCGCGACCGAGAGCAGCCGCTGCATCTGCGCCGCCATGACGCGGGCCAGCGTGACACGGCGGCCATATTTGAGCCGGTGCGCAATGGTCCGCCCCACGTCGCCATAGCGCATCACCGCGCGGGCGCGCGCGAAAGGCGGTGGATCGGCCAGGCAGGCGCCGCACTGGATCGGCTCGCCCGTCGCGATGGCGGGCAACTCGACCCCGCAGGTGTCGCACAGTGGAGCGCCGATGAAGTCGATGGTCTGCCAGCACGCCGCGCAGAAGGCGTCCGGCGTGCTGGTGATTTCCCCGCACGCCGGGCAGCGGGGCGGCAGCGCATAATCCAGCAGTGGCATGACGAGCGGGCGCGCAAGGCGCGACACGCCGGCCAGCCTCGCCCCCCATGTCCGCTCCACCCCCGTCATATCCTGCTTGTTCCATGCGGCGTCCGGGGGCACAAGCCCGGTTCATGACCAGCTCAGACGTTCCCCATATTTTCGACGAACATCGCCGGGCGCTGCGGCGCGACCGGGCGGCGCGCACCTTCGGGGCCCATGATTTCCTCCATGCCGCCATGGTCGAGGACGTGCTGGAGCGCCTGGGCGACGTCTCGCGCGTCTTTTCCCGCGCGCTCGTCATCGGCTGCCCGGACGACCGCCTGCCCGCCGCGCTGCGCACGCTCGGAATGGCGGTGACCTGCGCCGATCCGGGCGCCATATTCGCACGCGCGGCCGGCGGCGACCAGGTCCGCGAGGATGCCCTGCCTTATGGCGAGGCGTGCTTCGATCTCATTTTGTGCGTCGGCACGCTGGAGAGCGTCAACGATCTGCCCGGCGCGCTGATCGCCATGAAGCAGGCGCTGGTGCCGGACGGGCTGCTGCTGCTGAGCTTCCTGGGCGCCGGATCGCTGCCGCGCCTGCGCGCCGCACTGCTGGAAGGCGACGGCGAGCGGCCGGCCCAGCGGCTCCACCCGCAGGTGGATGTGCGCGCGCTGGGCGATCTGCTGCACCGCGCCGGCTTCGCGATGCCGGTGGCCGATCACCAGCCGCTCGACGTGCGCTATGGCTCGCTGTTCGCGCTGATGGCGGATTTGCGCGGCATGGGGCTCAACCAGTGCCTCGCCTCCGCGCCGCCGCCGCTCACGCGTGCCAGCCTGGCGCGCGCGGCGCAGGCTTTTGCGGACATGGCGGACGCGGACGGGCGCGTGACCGAGCGCTTCGTCGTCCTGCACGGCAGCGGCTGGCGGCCCGACCCCTCGCAGGCGCAACCGGCGCGGCGCGGCAGCGCCAAGATGTCGCTGGCGGAGGCGCTCAAGCCCCGGTCGAGCTGACCTGGCTTACAGCAGCGCGTCGAGCATGGCGACCAGCGGCCGGTCGGCCGGCGGCATGTCGAGCGCGAACATCTGCGCGGTGGAGACCCAGCGCGTGCCGGCGGCCTCCTGCGGCTGGATCATGCCGCGCCACTTGCGGCAGACATAGAGCAGCAGGAGCAGCGGCCGCTCGCCGATCATCCCGGTGGAGAAGGTGGCGGGCGCAAGGCAGGCCGTCTCCGTCTCAATGAGCAGTTCCTCGCGCAACTCGCGAATGAGCGCCGCTTCGGGCGACTCGCCGGGTTCCACTTTGCCGCCGGGAAATTCCCACAGCCCCGCCATGGCTTTGCCGGCCGGGCGCTGCTGCACGAAGACGCGGCCCTGGCTGTCCACAAGAGCGGCGGCGACGACGGTCAATGGCGTTAAGGTCATCGAGAGAATCTCATTCCACAATTTGTTAAGGCTTTTCTTTTTACAAACCCTGCACGGTCGGACGCCGCAGGGGAAGCATTGTGAGTCACAAATGGCGCAAGCTGATCGCGTCCGAAAAAGGCGCCACGGCGGTCGAATATGGCCTCATCATCGCGATGATCGTGCTGGCCATGATCGCGGCGCTCTCGAACGTCGCGACCAAGACGAACGGCATGTGGAGCAACGTTTCGGACAAGGTTACCAATCAGCAACCATGATTTGTTGACAAGGCGCATTCGATTTTAGCGATTTGATAAGGATTGGGGGCGTAATTTTCCCAGGCTGGCTGGAGATTTCAGTCGCTGGGTGTGCTGGATATAGTTGAGGAGACCACAGATGAGCTTCATTCGCAAGATGATCAAGAACAACAAGGGCGCCACGGCCATCGAATATGGCCTGATTGCTGCCCTGATCGCCGTCGCGGCGATCGGCGCCATGACGTCGCTGGGCGGCAACCTGAAGACCACGTTCAACAACGTGTCGGACGGTCTCAGCAACACCGGCGGCTAATCGCCCGGGCCGTAAGGCTTCATAGCAAGAAAAGGCGGTCGCGCTTGGGCGTGGCCGCCTTTTCTGTTTGTCCGTTCCCTTCTTAGAAGGTGACCAGCTTTACCTGACTACCGGGCGTCAGCCTGTCATTGGCCTTGAGGCCGTTGAGCACCAGGAAGCGTTCGAGCTGATTGTCCTCATAGGCCATCCGCTGCGCGAGACTGGCCGGCGTATCCCCTGCCCGCACCGTCACCAGATGGATGCGGCGGGATTTTACCGCCGCGGCTTCCTGATCCGTCATGCGCGCCAGCGAGTTCACTGTCGTGACCAGCGGCCCCATGCTCTGCCCCTGCGGCGTCACCACAATGAAGTGATAAGCGGTCGACGGCCCGAGCGCATAAGCGATCACCGTCGCCGACAGACGCGATCCCTGCGCATTGCTCATCGACGCGCTGCCATAGCTGGCGGTGAGGCCGTTGATGCTGGTGCGTTGGGTGGCGATGGCCGGCGCACTCCCCTGCCCTGCGAGCTGCTGGAACACGCTCTGCACATAGCGGTCCAGATTGCCGTCGAAGCGCCCGCCGCTGAACTGCGCACGCACGGACTGACCGGAAATCGTCACCGCATCGGCCTGATTGTCCACCGCATAGCCCTGCGGCACCGAGAATTTGAGCTTGAGGCCGGGGTGCAGGAACATGCCGCCCGCTACAACACCGTGGGCGGGATCGTCGCCATAGAGCAGCCCTTCAAGATTGCCGAGGAACACGGCCTTGTTGCGCTGGGTTGCCTGCGAACCCGTGGCCCGCGCGGCGGAGAGCGCGCGCTGCACGCGCGAGGCCGGATCGGGATGCGTGCTCGCCCATTCCGGAACACTGCTGTTGCTGCCGCTCGTCCGGCTGTCGAGCGCCGTCTGTGCGGCGAGCGAAGCCAGCATGGAGGAGAGCGCGGCCGGATCATAACCGGCCTTGGCGAGATAGCGGATGCCCAGATCGTCCGCTTCATACTCCTGCGTGCGCGAATATTTGAGCGTGAGGAGCTGCGCGCCCGTGCCGATGCCTTTCTGGAGCAGGCCGCCAAGCGCGCTGTCACCGGCGATCTGGCCGACGAGCACTTGCCCGAGCACGCCCAGGATCGTGTTGCGAGTCGCGGCGCTCTCCCGCTTCTTGCCGTGCTGGGCGGCGACATGGCCCACCTCGTGGCCGAGCACGCCGGCCAGCTCTGCCTCGTCGTTCATCAGACCGAGGAGTTGGCGCGTCACATAGACATAGCCGCCGGGAATGGCGAAGGCATTGTTGACCGAGCTGTTGAGCAAGCTGACGGTGAAATCATTCTGCTGGCTGGAGAGGCTGGACTGGGTCGCGATGCGCCGACCCACCTGCGCGACATAGGCAGCCTGCCGTCCCTCGTAGAGGCCGCCGAATTCATTGAGAAGCTGCGGGTGCGCCTTGGCGCCCTCGGCCTTCTCCGCCGCGCTCATGGATGTAGCCGTCTGGATCTGGCGGGCCGACTGCGCCGCGCTCTGGCTGGCGATCACGAACCCGCCGCTGACGGCCGCGAACAGCGCGACTCCGGCCAGCATGAAGCCCGGGCGGACAGCCATCTTCTTCATCCCCATATCCCTTTCTGTTCCGGCAAAAAGATACCCGGCGGACATGCGATTGCAATGCCGCGGCGGGTTGCTTTGTTCCCAACCCCGAGCTGCCGGCGGCACCGAACGCCCCGCACATATTGCGGTTTCAAACGAAGGGGAGAAGAGAAGGACCCCTGCCCTAGCCGCCCATCGCCAGGAACTTGTCGGCCCGCTGCTTGCGGAGCTGGTCCGGTTTCAGGCCGCTCAGATCGCGCAACTCGCCAATGATTGCCTTGCGGAGCGCTTCGATGGCCATGGCCGGGTCGCGATGCGCGCCGCCCACCGGCTCGGGCACGATCCGGTCGATGACGCCGAGTGCGGAAAGCTGGGCGGCGGAAACCTGCATGGCCTGCGCCGCGTCGGCTGCCTTGTCGGCCGTGCGCCACAGAATGGAGGCGCAGCCTTCGGGGGAAATCACCGAATAGATGGCATGCTCGAACATCAGCACGCGATTGCCGGCCGCGAGCGCGATGGCGCCGCCCGAGCCGCCCTCGCCCACCACGGCCGCAACCATCGGCACGCCGAGCGCCAGGCACGCCTCGGTGCCGCGCGCAATGGCTTCGGCCTGGCCGCGCTCTTCCGCCTGCACGCCTGGGAACGCGCCGGACGTATCGACCAACGTCACCACCGGCAGGCCAAAGCGATCGGCCAGCTCCATGAGGCGGATGGCCTTGCGATAGCCCTCCGGCATACCCATGCCGAAATTATGCTTCACGCGCGAGGCGGTGTCGTGGCCGCGCTCATGGCCGATCAGCATGACCTTCTGCCCCGCGATGGTCGCGAAGCCGCCCAAAATCGCCTGATCGTCGCCAAAGGCGCGGTCGCCGGCCAGCGGCGTGAAGTCCGAGCACATGCCGGCCACGAAATCGCGGAAATGCGGGCGCTGGGGGTGGCGCGCCACCTGCGTCTTCTGCCACGGCGTGAGCTTGGCGTAGAGGTCCGCCAGCATCGTCGTCGAGCGCTGCTGGAGCTTCTCGATTTCGGCGTCGATGTCGATCGAGCCGCTGTCGGCCGTCTCGCGCAACTCGTCGATGCGCGCCTGGAGCGCGGCGACGGGCTTTTCGAAGTCAAGATAAGAGATCATCGGCGTGGCGTTAAGCTCCCCTCGCCTTGAGGTCAACGAGCGGATGGCGCGCATTGACCAGCGCGACGAGCCGACTGGCGTCGACATGAGTGTAGATTTGTGTCGTCGCGATGTCGGCGTGGCCCAGCATCGCCTGCAAGGCGCGCAGGTCCGCGCCGCCCTCCAGCAGATGCGTGGCGAAGGCATGACGCAGCACATGTGGGCTGATCCGCGTGGGGTCGATCCCCGCCTCGCCCGCCAGCGCGCGAACGAGCTGGAACAGGCGCACCCGGCTGAGATGGCTTTTGCCGGAGGGGAAAAGCCACGGGCTGTCCGGCGGCACATGGACGCGCCACGTCGCGATGGCGGCGCGCGCCCGGTCCGAGATCGGCACCAGCCGCTCGCGCCCGCCCTTGCCCCGCAGGATAAGATAGGGCCGGTCCGTGGCGAGCGCGCGCAGCGGCAGCGAGACCAGCTCGGTCGCGCGCAGGCCCGAGCCGTAGAGCAGTTCGATGAGTGCGGCGAGACGCAGGTCGCGCGGATCGGGCGGATCGCGCTCGGCGCGCGCCTGAAGCGCGGCGAACAGCGCGTCCACATCGGCATGGCTCAGCACCTTGGGCAGCGGCCGGCGGGCGACGGGGCGCGGCAGGGCGGCGGAGGGATTATCGGCGCGGATGCCTTCGGCCTCCAGAAAGCCGAAGAAGCCGCGTAGCGCCGACGCCTTGCGCGCGAGACTCGACGCCGAGAGGTCCGCCCAGGCCTTGGAGAGGCCGGCCAGAGCGTTCGCATCCGCCGTGCCTAGCGCGCCGAGCTGTCCCGCAGCGTCGGTGAGGTCGTTGCGGTAGGCGAGCAGCGTGTTGCGCGCGGCGCCCCGCTCGGCGGCGAGCATGGCCAGATAGCGGTCGATCAGCGCCGCATCGCTGCGGCCGACGGGCCGGGCCTCGCCGTCCTCCCGGCCGCCCCTGCTCATCCCGTCCGCGCCACGGCCTCCGCCGCGATCATCCGTGCATAGGGATCCAGGCCGACACGGCGCAGGGCGGCCGTGATGAAATAGAGGTGCTGCGGCGGGATGGCGTCCCATGTGCTCGCCTGGAGGCCGACAGCGACCATCAGCGCCACCGTGCCCGCTTCGCCACGGCTTGCGGCGGCCATGAGCATGCGCGTCCAGAGCTGGCGTGGGGTGGGATCGACGCCGGCATCCTTGAGGAGATCCGCGCGCGCATCCGCCGGCAGGCGATCGAGGCCGCCGAGGCCCGCAACGAGCATCCGCCCGAGCCGGCCGCCGGCGCTCTCGTCCGCGCCGACGAACTCGCCGATGCGGCCCGCCGATAGCGCGACGCGCGGCTCCGGTGCGCCGGTTGCGAGCAGGGCCCAACTGCGCTGGCGGGCCGCGCCGTCCAGAGATTCCACCACATCGGCCCAGCGCGCGGCGTTGCGGTCATAGCCGCTCGACAGCATGGCGGCGAGCAACCACGGCGTATCGGCGGCCGCGACGGCATCGGGCGTTACCGAGGCGGCGGCGCGGGCGAGCGCGGGCAGTGCGCCATAATCGACGCCGCCGGGGCCAGCGCGCGCGCCGTCCGGGCGCGGGCGGCTCCAGAAAGCGCGCATGGCGGCGATCCGCGCCTCATTGGCTTCCCCGGCATAGGCGACGCGCAGCAGATCGCCCGCATCCTGCGCGGCCGAAGAGGCATCGGTCTGCTCGGCCAGCGCATCGTGGAAGCCGCGCGCCGCTGCGCCCGAAAAGACGCCGAGCCGCGTGGCCGTCACCGTGCCGGGGAGGCGCTGGGCCAGCGAGAGCATCGGGGCGCGCGCTTCCCACGCGCGGACCTGGGGCCCCACCGTGGCATAGAGCGCATCGGGAATAGTGACATTGGTGGCGGTCGCCAGGCCGAAGCGCCAGGTGGTGAGCCGCGCGACGCCATCCCACTCGATGGTGACGGAGCGGCGGCTCTGCGGCCCCGCGCCCACCACCTTCTCGGCCAGGCGATAGTCGATACCGCGCGCGATTCCGCGCCGCTGCGCCTGGTTCAGCAGCGCCGTGGCACTGTTCTGATCGGCGGAGAAAGAGGCGCAGATCGCCTGCGCCATGAACCAGCTCGGCTCGTTGGAGAAATTGCGGGCGCGCGGCAGCAGCGGGCAGAAGCCGGCGGGATCGGCCGTGGCCAGCAGCGCCTGCATGGCAACGGCATAGAGGCGGCGGCTGTAGCGATCATTGTCCACGCCCTGGATGAGCAGCCGGGCATTGTCCGCCTCGCCCATGCGTAGCAGCAGCCAGGCGCGCTCGGCGACCCAGTCGGCGCCGCCGATGCCATCGGGCGTGCGGCTCTGCGTGAGGAGCGCGCGGCGCAGCAGGATGCTGGCCCAGCGCGAGGCAATGGGCGCGCGCGTGGCCGCCATGATTCGCGCCTTGCCGTCGCCATCTGCTGTACCGAAGGCACGCTCGCCCAGCCCGCCCAGATCGGGCGTGAGCACACCGACGCGGTCCAGCGAACGGCGCGCGGAGGGCGGCAGATCATAGGTTGGCCCGCTGGCTTCCGCCTCTTCGGATTCGGGTTCGCCGGCGGCGGCATTGGCAAGATCGGCCGGCGGCAGCACGTCCGGACTCTGCTCGGAAATGCTGCCCGTGGGCGGCGGCGGTGTTGCCGGGGTCGGCGCGGGCGTGGGCGCGGGCGGCGGCGTGCGGGGCGGCGGCGCAGGTTCGCCGAACCCCTCGGGCAGCAGCGATTCGGGCGCCTGTGCCAGCACCGGAAGCGCCAGCGCCAGCGCGGCGCCGCCGATCAGCGCATGGGCCCGCGTCAATCGCACCGGCACCGGCCTCAGCGACCGAGTTGCTCGGCGGGAATCGGGGTTTCCACCTGCCGCTGCGGCTGCGCCCCGCCCTTCACCCAGGCCGCGACCAGCAGACCCACGATCAGGATGGCGACGAGGATCAGCAGGAGCGACAACGGACTGCGACGGCGGCGAGCGGAAGCGGGACGGCTGATCTTCATGACCCTTCTGTGCGGCTGCATTGGCTGTGCTGGCGCGAGCGGCCGTCGGAACGGCGTTGCCTCGCGCGCAGGCCTCTGTATAGCCGCGCTCGTCATGCTGCGAAACGATAAATGTGCCGAAGGCGCCCAGAAGGGGCCGCTCGAGGGCTCGCTGGTCCTGGTGGGCCTGATGGGCGTGGGCAAGTCGACCATCGGCCGCCGCCTCGCCGCGCGGCTCGGCCTGCCCTTCGTCGATGCTGACGAGGAGATCGAGAAAGCGGCCGGCATGACCATCCAGGATATTTTCGACCGACACGGCGAGCCGGCATTTCGCGATGGCGAGCGGCGGGTCATCGCGCGCCTGATTGACGGCAAGCCCAAGGTCATCGCAACGGGCGGGGGCGCCTTCGTCAATGACGAGACGCGCGCGCTCATCCTCGATAAGGCGACGGCCATCTGGCTCGATGCGGACATCGACATTCTTGTCGGCCGCGTCTCCCGCCGCGACGGACGACCGCTGCTCAAGGGCAAGGATCCACGCGAGGTGCTCACTCGGCTCGCCCAGGAGCGGGAGCCCTTTTATGCGCAGGCACCCATCCGCGTGCGCAGCACGGATTCGCCGCATGAAGCCACCGTGGAAGCCATCATCAAGGCAATCGAACCATGACCATCGTTCCCGTTTCCCTGGGCGAACGCAGCTATAACGTGCGGATCGAGCCGGGCCTGATCGACCGTGCCGGCGAAGTGCTGCGGCCTTATGCGGGCCCCAATGCGGGACAGCGACCGTTCGTGGTGGTGACGGACAGCAATGTCGCAGAGGTGCAGCTTCCGCGCCTGCGCGCCGCGCTCGACGCCGCCGGGCTCGCCATCGAGCCCGTCGTGCTGCCAGCGGGTGAAGGTACCAAGAGCTGGGCCCAGCTCGAGGCGTTGACCGACCGGCTGATCGACCTGGGCGTCGAGCGGCGCGATCATATCCTGGCGCTGGGTGGCGGGGTAATCGGCGATCTGGTAGGCTTTGCCGCTTCCGTGGTGAAACGCGGCTGCGCGTTCATCCAGATCCCGACGACGCTGCTCGCGCAGGTGGACAGCTCGGTGGGCGGCAAGACGGCGATCAACAGCCGCGCCGGCAAGAACCTGATCGGCGCCTTCCATCAGCCCGCGCTCGTGCTGATCGATCCCGACACGCTCGATACACTGGGCCCGCGCGAGACACGCGCCGGCTATGCCGAAGTGGTGAAATACGGCCTGATCGACGATTTCGATTTCTTCGGCTGGTGCGAGGCGAACGGTGCGGCCCTGCTCGCCGGCGACGGCGCCGCGCGCGTCCATGCCATCGCCCGCAGTGTTGCCGCCAAGGCTGCCATCGTTGGCGAGGACGAGCGCGAGACGAGCGGCCGGCGGGCCCTGCTGAACCTTGGCCATACCTTCGGCCATGCGCTGGAAGCGGAGACCGGCTTTTCCGACCGGCTGCTCCATGGCGAGGGCGTCGCCGCCGGCATGGCGCTGGCCTTCGCTTACTCCGTGCGGCGGGGCCTGTGTCCGGGGCAGGATGCCGCCCGCGTCGCTGCCCATCTGCGCGCCGTGGGCCTGCCTGCCTCGCTGGCCGAGGCCGGCGTGACGGCCAGCGGCGAGACGCTGGTCGGCCACATGCTCCACGACAAGAAGATGAGCGCTGGCACACTGCCTTTCCTGCTCGCGCGCGGCATCGGTCAGACCTTCCTCGCGAAGAACGTGGACCTGACGGACGTGGCGGCCTTCCTGGACGAGAGCCGGGGATAGACCCTCCCGATTGGCACTGCGTTCAGTGCTCGTGCGCAGGCAGGCGCCCCAGGGCCAAAGCACTGTGGCCAGGTCCGAGTCCCTGCCGGCGCAGAAGGACGAGGCGGCGGGCGCTGCTCGACGGGCGGTCGCCTCCCGTGCGGAGGCGTGGCTGCCTTCGCGGGAGCACTGGATTAGCTCCGGCACGCGATGCAGGAATGAGGCCCGTCCCCAATTCAGATGATCGCGAAGACGGAGGCCGGTTCATGCAGAGGCACGGAAAGGACAGAGCCCACCAATTTTCGGCCGTATGGCGGCCCGTGACATGACGCGGCCAAGCCGCCCCCCCTCTATTCCTCCGCGCCTTCGCGTGAACCCTTCTGGGCCCTGCGACCCAGTATCCACGCAGCCCACAGCCAGCCCAAGATCATGAGCAGACCGCCGATGGGCGTCACCGCGCCCAGCCAGCGTGGCGCGCCCATGGCCATGGCGTAGAGCGTCGCGGCAAACAGCGCGCTGCCGCCCAGCAGCATCCGCGCCGGCCCTGTCTGTCCCGGCCCGCACAGCAGCACCAGCACCGCCACAGCATGGACGAGCTGATACTGCCCGCCGATCTGGAGCCATTGGGCGGCCTGCGGCGAGGCGGCAGCATGGGCACCGAAGGCCGCCGCCGCGACGGCAATGGCGCCGCTGATTGCTGCCAGGATCGCGGTCCGCCTTGCCTCGATGTTGCGTTTAACCATGCTCGGCCACCGCCTTGGCCAGCGCGGCGCTGGCGGCCTCGAAAGCGAGGCGCATGGAGGGATGCCGCGCGGGGTAATCGCGGCCGGCGGCGAGCAGCTCCAGTTCTCCCCAATCGGGCAATGTCTCGCTTTCGCCAGCCAGATAGGCGCGCCACGCTTCGGTGGCGGCCGCCAGTTCGGCCGCGCTCTTGCCAGCCGCGCCCCGCGCCATGATCGCCGCCGCTGCCTGTCCGAGCGCGCAGGCCTTGGCATCGAGGCCGATGGTCTCGATCGTGCCATCGGGCGCCAGCGCCAGCGTCACCGTGACGCGGCTGCCGCAGGTGGGCGAGCGCCGTTCCTCACGCAGGGGCGCGTCGGCAAGCGGCGGAAACTCCGCGACGCGCGCCGCCATGCGCAAGACATCGAGGCTGTAGAGAGTGCCGCTCATGATCCTTGTCCTGTCACCGCCCGCGCCTGTTCAGCGCCCGCCGCGCTGGGGCGATGAGTCGGGGTCATCCGGCGCTACCATGGCCTCGCCAAACCCGATAAGTCCGCCTTCGCTCCGGTTTTCCGCCACCCACTTGCTCATCGCTTCGGCGCCCGCATTGAGCAGCGGATAGCTCTGCGTGTAGCGCAGCCAGTCCGGGCGCGGTGAAAGCTCGCCATAGAGCGCGTCATAGACCATCGTGAAGAGCGCGAAGCCCACGGTGGCGATCAGCATGCCCTTCACCGCGCCGAAACCGAAGCCCAGCACCCGATCCATCGTTCCCAGCCCGACATTGCGGGCCTGGTTGCTGAGCGTGTTCGCGACCAGCTTCACCGACATGTAGATCACGCCGAACAGGAAGATGAAGGCAAGCAGCGCCGCCGGATATTCCGAGCCGATATGCGGCGCGAGGAAGGCGGTGACGGGTTCGTGGAAGACGCGGACCGCCAGAATGCCCGCCACGACCGCGCAGAGCGAGAGGATTTCGCGCACGAAGCCGGCCATGAAGCCGCGCACGCCGAACCCGCCGATCAGCACGAAAATAACGATGTCGAGCGTGGCCATGACCGGTGGAGCTAGTGCCGGCCAAGCATCTGGTCAACCAGATCGGCGAGCCGGCCGAAGCCCTGCGTCTTCATCGCCGCTGCGCTTTCCTGCGCGGTGCGCGGCAGCCACGCCTGCCCGAAGCCGAGCTTGGCCGCCTCGCGCAGCCGGATGGGCAGATGCGCCACCGGACGGATCTCCCCGGAAAGCGCGATTTCGCCCAGCATCACCGCATCCACCGGCACCGGCCGCTCGGCCAGCGCGGAGACGAGGGCCGCCGCCACCGCCAGATCGGCCGCCGGATCGGAGAGGCGATAGCCCCCCGCCACGTTCAGATAGACTTCGCAGGCCGAGAAGCTGAGGCCGCAGCGCGCCTCCAGCACGGCGAGGATCATCGCCAGCCGCCCGCTGTCCCAGCCCACTACGGCCCGGCGCGGTGTTGCCCCGCTGGCAAGACGCACAGTCAACGCCTGGATTTCGACCAGCACGGGCCGCGTCCCTTCCAGCGCCGGGAACACCGTGGCGCCGGCCACGCGCTCGTCACGCTGCGTCAGGAACAGGGCAGACGGATTGGCAACCTCGCTCAACCCCTCTTCCGCCATGGCGAAGACGCCGATCTCGTCAGTGCCGCCGAAGCGGTTCTTGATGGCGCGCAGAATGCGATACTGGTGACTGCGCTCGCCCTCGAAGGCGAGCACGGTATCGACCATATGCTCCAGCACGCGCGGGCCGGCCAGGCTGCCGTCCTTGGTGACGTGGCCGACCAGCACCAGCGCCGTGCTGCCCTGCTTGGCGAAGCGGATCAGCTCCTGCGCCGAGGCGCGGACCTGGCTCACCGTCCCGGGCGCGCCCTCGATGAGATCGCTGTGCATGGTCTGGATCGAATCGATGATGAGCAGCGCCGGCGCCGCGCCCGTGCCCAAGGTCGTCAGAATGTCGCGCACCGAGGTGGCGCTGGCGAGTCGCACCGGCGCATCGCCCAGACCCAGCCGACGGGCGCGCAGACGCACCTGGTCCGCCGCCTCCTCGCCGCTCACATAGATGACATCGCGCCCCTCGCGCGCCAGTGCGGCGGCGGCCTGGAGCAGCAGCGTCGATTTGCCGATGCCCGGATCGCCGCCGATCAGTGTTGCCGAACCCGGCACCAGCCCACCGCCCAGCGCCCGATCGAACTCGGCCAGGCCGGTGCTCGTGCGGCGCGGCAGCGCAATGTCGCTGTCCAGGCTCATCAGCGTGAGCGCCCGGCCGCCGCCTTGCAGATCATGCTTGGCGGAAAAGGCGGTGGGCGGCGCCTCTTCCACCAGGCTGTTCCACGCACCGCAATCGTCGCACTGGCCCTGCCACCGCGGGGAGACCGAGCCGCAATCCTGACAGACGAAGCGCCGTTTCAGCTTGACCATGGCCGCTTCATATCAGAACGAAATGGGAACGCCAGCCCTCGCACCTTGTTCTTGGCCCGGACACGCCCAAATGGGGGCATGATGCTCAAAGTCGCCAGCTACAATATCCGCAAGGCCATCGGCACCGACCGGCGCCGCAGCCCCGAACGAATCATCGAAGTGCTCAATGAGGTCGAGGCGGACATCGTCGCTTTGCAGGAGGCGGACCGTCGCTTCGGCAAGCGCGTCGCCGTGCTGCCGGACTGGCTGCTGGAGGCGCACACGCCCTATCGCGCCGTGCCACTAGGCGTGCGGACCGAAAGCATGGGCTGGCACGGCAATGCGCTGCTCATCCGGCGCGAGCATGAGTTGCTGGCGCACGATCATATCCACCTGCCCTGCCTTGAGCCGCGCGGCGCCGTCACTGCCACCGTAAAGGCCGGCGATCAAGTGGTGCGAGTGGTCGGCATGCACCTCGATCTCTCTGGCCTGTGGCGGCGGCGCCAGGCGACGGCGGTCTGCCGCTATCTCGATACGCCCAAGAATGCCGAATCGGACATTGGCACGCCGGACACCACCATCCTGATGGGCGACCTCAACGAGTGGAGCGCCGGGCGCGGCTGCCTGGTCGATTTCACGCGCCATTACGAGCTGGCTTCATGCGGCCGCAGCTTCCACGCCACGCGCCCCGTCGCCACGCTGGACCGCATCCTGTACCGCGGCACGCATCGGCTCCACGAATGCGGCGTGCATTTGTCGCCCGCAGCGCGCCGGGCGTCCGACCATCTTCCGGTCTGGGCGCGGTTCTCGCCGGAGAGTTGAGGTCGACAAGCGGGCGAAGCCGCGCCATGCATGGTACTTATGGGAGAGAAGGAACTGCGGCTGGCGCTGGTCTGCTACGGCGGAGTCAGCCTGGCCGTCTATATGCACGGCGTCACCAAGGAGATCTGGCATGTCGCGCGGGCGAGCCGGGACTTCACCGACGGAACCGCGCCGACCGACGGCCTCGGCGCGACGCAGGCCGTCTATCGCGACATCCTGGCCTGCGCCGAAGAGCAGGCGGCGCTGAAGCTGCGGGTGGTTCCGGATATCATTGCCGGCGCCAGCGCGGGCGGCATCAACGGCGTGTTTCTGGCCCATGCCATCGAGACCGGCCAGTCCATCGAGCCCCTTACCGACCTGTGGCTGCGCGCGGCTGACGCGGACCTGCTCGTCGATCCGGATGCGCGCCCCCTCTCCCGCCTCACCAAATTCTGGGCGCGGCCGCTGCTGTGGCTGCTGTTGCGCCGGCGCGATGACACGGTGGAGCGCACCGTCGCGCCGGAGACGCGCCGGGAAGTGCGCCGCAAGCTGAGCAACTTCGTGCGGGCCCGCTGGTTCGCGCCCCCCTTCGGCGGCAAGGGCTTCACGGGTCTGCTGCTCGATGCCTTTGACGCGATGGCCGCCAGCGGTACGGACGCGCCGCTCATCCCGGACGGCTATCCGCTCGATCTGTTCGTCACCGCCACCGATTTCACGGGGCATGAGGAGCGCCTGCTGCTCAACAGCCCGCCGGAAGTCAGCGAAATCGAGCATCGCCTTGCCATCAGCTTCGTCGCGCGGGGCAATCGACCGCGCCGTCTCGCCGATCCCGCCGAGCTGGTCTTCGCTGCGCGCGCGACCGCCAGCTTTCCCGGCGCCTTCCCGCCTTTCACCGTGCGCGAGCTGGATGCGGTGCTGGCGGAGCGCGGCCTTTCTTGGCCAGGACGCGCGCAGTTCCTCAAGCGTATCCTGCCCCATCGCGACGCGGCGACGGGAGCGCGGGAAGATGCCGTGCTGATCGACGGATCGGTGCTGGCCAACGCCCCGTTCGCCCAGGCTATCGGAGCGCTCAAGGATCGCCCGTCGCGGCGCGTGGTGGACCGGCGCTTCGTCTATATCCAGCCCACGCCGGGCCAGGGCCGCTTCCGCCTCACTGCGCCCGGGCCGCGCGACGAGAGCGGCCATCCCCGCCTGCCCGGTTTCTTCCGTACCATTTTTGGCGCAGTCAGCGATCTGCCGCGCGAGCAGCCGATCCGCGACAATCTGGAGGCCATTGCCGAGCGTAGCCGCCGCATCCGTCGCATGGGCCACATCATCGAAGCGCTGCGGCCGGAGATTGAGGGCGTGGTCGAGGCCATGGTAGGGCGCACGCTCTTTCTCACCCGGCCGACTCCGCGCCGCCTCGCCTCCTGGCGGGCGCGCATGCAGGCCAAGGCCGCGCGCGCCGCAGGGTTCACCTATCCCGCTTATGCCCATCTCAAGCTCGCCGGCATTCTCGACGGGCTGGGCGCGCTGCTGGTGGACCTGGCGGAGGAGACGGATTCCGCCACGCATCGCGAAATCGTCCGCAGGGCGCTGCGCACCGCCGTGGACAGCGCCGGCATCGACCGCTGCGACCATGGCATGCGCGCGGGCGCCTGCCCCGCCCTCATCACGTTCCTGCGCAGCCATGATGTCGATTTCCGGCTGCGGCGCCTGCGCTTTCTCGCGCGGCAGCTCGTGCCGCTGGCCGACTCCGCCGGGGCCGCCGCGAGCGCCAGCGAGCCGGCACGTGAGGCGCTGCGCGATCTGATCTACGAGTCCATTGGCGCCTATGCCCAGACTCAGGCGCCGGCCTTCTTCGACGCCCCGAGCCGCGCGGCCGCCCGGCAGGTGCTCAATGATCCGCTGGCGGCGATGGACGCTATTGCAGAAGCTCGCGACCTGCGCGCGCTCGACGAGCGTTTCGACCAGCGCTTTCCCGCCGCGCTGCTCGCGCTGCCCGCCGAGGAACGGCGCGCGCTGATGCGGGCCTATCTGGGCTTTCCTTATTACGACATTGCCACGCTGCCGCTGCTCCAGGGCGAAGGGCTGGACGAATATGACCCCATCAAGGTGGACCGCATTTCGCCCGACGATGCCGCGGCCATCCGCTCGGGCGGCGCGGCGGCGACACTGCGCGGCATCGAATTCAACAGCTTCGGTGCTTTCTTCAGCCGAGCGTATCGGGAGAATGATTATCTATGGGGTCGCCTGCATGGCGCCGAGCGGATGATCGACATTCTGCTCTCCACCATTCCCGACGCGGCTATGACGTCTCCAGCCCGCAGCGACCAATGGAAACGCCGTGTCTTCCACGCGATCCTGGATGAAGAGAGCGGACGTCTGCCCCATGCCCAGGGGCTGATTACCAGCCTGCGAGCGGAGATCGACGCCGCCATTCCGCCGGCGTGAAGGACGCTTCCTAACCCGCCGGCTTTACCAGCGTCACCTGCGCCACATCGATGCCCCGCCCGGCGAATCCGCCTTCGCAATACATGAGATAGAAGCGCCACATGTCGACGAAATGCTCGTCGAACCGCGAGGGCAGCAAGCCGGCCTCCACCGCCGCTTCGAACCGCTCGCGCCATTGCCGCAGGGTCCAGGCATAATCGAGGCCAAAGCGGAGTTGATCGCTCCAGACGAGACCGCGCGCCTCGGCCAGAGCGCGAAAGCGCTTCTCGGAGATCAGGCAGCCCCCGGGAAAAATGAAGCGCTGGATAAAGTCGGCATGGCTGGCATAGGCCGGGAAAATCGCGTCATCGATGCTGATGAACTGGATGGCTGCCCGGCCACCCGGCTTCAGCAGCCGGGCAATGGCATCGAGATAGACAGGCCAATAGCGCTGGCCCACCGCCTCCACCATTTCCACACTTGCGATTGCATCGTAAGAACCAGAAGTATCTCGATAATCCTGCAAGAGAATCCTGGCAGTGTCACCGGCTTTGGAAATGCCCGGCAACGTCAGGGCCACGGCGCGCTGCTCGGCAGACAGGGTGAGGCCCGTATAGCCGATCTTGGCCTGTGCCAGCGCCCGCTCGGCAAGGCCGCCCCATCCGCATCCAATTTCAAGGAGTTGATCGTGATCCTTGAGATCAAGTCTTGCCAGAAGCTCATCGATCTTGCGGCGCTGCGCCGTCTCCAGCGCCTCTGCGGGGAAAGCTGGGCGCGCGCAACTGTAGGTCAGCGTCTCGTCTAGCCACAACGTGTAGAAATCATTGCCCAGATCATAATGCTCAGCGATGTTGCGCCGCGCGCCACGCCGGCTGTTGTGCCGCCGGGCATGGGCGAGCCGCCCCAGAAGGCGGGGCAGGCCGCGCGCGCGTGCCGTCGTGCCGAGCGAACGGGCATTGGCCATGAACAGGGCGAAGAGTGCCACCGGGTCCGGGCTCGACCACTCACCCGCTTGCCATGCGCGGAACCAACCGATTGATCCCGAAAGGGCCAGCCGGACCACCGCGCGCCAGCTTTCCAGATGGACAATGGCGGTGAAGCCCGGCTCGCGCCCGCCAAGAATGCGCACGCTGCCGTCCGGCAGGTGGAGTTCGAGCGACCCGGCGAGCAGGCCGGCATCGACCCGCGCCAGGATCGGCTCGAACGGACGGGCTGGCAGCCGCGCCCACAGCGCACCGCCATAGCGGCGCAACGCCCGCCGAGCTGTCGCGCGCTTAAGGCCGCTGCTGGAGCTATGGACGTTCATGGCGTCCTATATCGGCCCTTCGGTCGAGCATCGCAATGGCTGGCTTTGGTGCGCTCAACGCATCGGGTCGGCCGAACCTCCGCTGGCCGCGGGCTCGGCTGCGCTCATGCCTCCGGGCTCGGCAGGGGCGGACAGCCCGGCCCCGCCAGCGGGAGCGTGACGGTACGCATCAGCGGCCCCCGGCTGCGCTGGCCGAAACGCGCGTCGCCGAACGACACCACCGCCTCGCAGCGGCGACGCGTCACATCCGCCACCGGCATGATAGACCAGCGCATGAACGTCTCGATGTTGCGGTTCGCCCGCTTGGCGCGCTGGACGATCGGATCAGCCATATTATCGGGCACTGGCGGCTGCATGGCGCTCACCTGCGTCAACGAATTCAGCGGATCATAGTGCGCACGGCCGATCCGCCGCTCCTGCCGCCAGACGAGATCGCGCTTCCAGAACAGGACGGGCTGCTGGCCGGCAATCAACACATCGGGCCGAGAGCCGCTGATCGCCGCCAGCGCCGCGTGGCGCGCGCCCTGGGTGATCGCGCCATTGAGGCCGATATAGGCCAGCACGGCCGCGAGCCCGACAATCGCCGGTCGCCGCCAATCCCCGCCCCTTTTCTCGCGTCGGCGCGAGAGCCAGATGGCGAAGGCGAGCGCACTCCAGACCCACACGTCGATGATGAACAGCGTCTCGGTATGGAACCAGCGATTGCTGAACGGCGAGAGCAATTGCACCGCATAAGTGGTCTGCAGGTCGAGCAGCGGATGGGTGAAGGCGCCCAGATAGCAAAGCGCGATGAGCCAAGGCACCTGCATCGGCAGGCCGCTCTTGAACGTGGCACCGCGCTTCACCTGCCAGCGGTCGAGCAGCAGGAGCAGCCCGGCCAGGATCGGCGGCATGAGCACGCAGCCCGCGATCAGGCTGTGGGTGAAGCCGCGATGCGTGGCGAGCGGATCCCACGGGACCCAGCCGAAGAACACGTCGATATCCGGCATATTTGCGCCCAGGATCAATGCGGCGAGGCCCTTACGCGTGCGCGTCTTGAGGCCGGCCTGGCCGAGCGCCCATCCGGCCAGGCTGTGCGTGAAATTATCCATGGGCGCGAGATGGCCCGGCAGTGGCGTGGAGGTCAAGCCTGTGCGGAGTGAGCACAAGGGCAGCGTGGTGGGGATCCAAACGATGGGCTCGTTATTCCCGGAAACGGGAAACGCCGTTCGCCGCAGGGAATGCCGGGTGGCTGGGGCTGAGATTCCTACTTTCGCAGCAATGACGTGGGGAGAGCTATAGCGGGCCTTCGTTTGCAGGCATCGCCATTTGGATACCCGCTCGCGCTCCTGCGGAGTCAGGCGCCCCAGGCGCCATGCGCTTACGCGCGGGCTCCCACTTGTGCAGGAGAGAACAACTCAATCTGGGAGAAAGTCCGCTGGCCGGCCCATCTGGATCGCAGCAACTCCCTTGCGCTTCCACTTTTGGAGCGCAAGGGAACGCCTATTCAACGGGATACCGATCGAGCCGCAGACGAATCCTAAAGCTCGGGACCGCTGCCAGCGCTGCCGGCTTCGGCCGCGTCGGTCTGTTCGCGGCCGCTGACCGTCCAGGTTTCGCCGGTGCTGAGCAGGTTCTGGATGTTCGCGACCTTGCCGGCGGCGACCTGCGCGTTCTGCGCGACCACGCTCTGCTCGAAGCTGGGGCGCGGATCGTCATAGAGCACGCCCAGGGCCATCGGGAATTCGCCGAAGGGCATTTCCACCAGCATATGGGCCAGCGCGCGATTGGTGGCGTCATGGACGAGCACGCCGGCCGCCTGCCAGTCGCCATCCGCCACTTCGACTACCTTCAGCGTCAGCGCGTCGCGATCGAGCGAGATGCCCTTGACGCCGCCGCTCTTCTCGGAGCCGAACAGCATGGGTTCGCCATGCTTGAGCCAGAGCTGGCGATCCTCGGCGCCCTTGGGCGCGGCGAAATCGTTGAACACGTCCTTGTTGTAGACGATGCAGTTCTGGAAGATCTCGACGAACGCGGCGCCGCGATGCGCATAGGCGGCCTTGAGCACCTCGGGCAGGTTCTTGGAAACGTCGAACCCCCGCGCGACGAAGCGCGCGCCCGCGCCCAGCGCGAAGGCAGCGGGACGGGCCGGCCGGTCCACCGAGCCATAAGGCGTGGAGGGCGAGCGCGTGCCCTCGCGGCTGGTCGGCGAATATTGTCCCTTGGTGAGGCCGTAGATCTCGTTGTTGAACAGCAGGATCTGGCAATCGAGATTGCGGCGCAGGATGTGCATGGTGTGATTGCCGCCGATCGACAGCGCATCGCCATCACCGGTGATGATCCACACGTCGAGCTGCGGGTTGGCCAGCTTGACGCCCGTCGCCACCGCCGGTGCGCGGCCGTGGATGGTGTGGAAGCCGTAGCTCTCGACATAATAAGGGAAGCGCGAGGAGCAGCCGATGCCGGAGATGAAAGCGGTGTTCTTGGGGTCCGCCCCCACTTCGGCCAGCGTGCGCTGCACGGCCTTCAAAATGGCATAGTCGCCGCAACCGGGGCACCAGCGCACTTCCTGGTCAGTTTCCCAGTCCTTGACGGTGGTTTCCACGCGCGTGCGGGCAATGGTGGTCATGTCGTTCATGCGAGCATCCCCTCGATGGCGGCCTCGATCTCTGCGATGCGGAAGGGCTGCCCCGAAACCTTGTTGAGCGGCCTGGCGTCGATCAGATACTGATCGCGCAGCACGGTCTTGAACTGGCCGGTGTTCATCTCGGGTACGAGGACATGATCGTAACCCTTGAGAAGATCACCGAGATTTTCCGGCAGCGGCCAGATGTTGCGGACGTGGATATGCGCCACGTCATGCCCCCGGGCGCGGGCTCGCTTCACGGCCTGATGAATCGGGCCGAAGGTCGATCCCCAGCCCACCACGGCGAGCTTACCGGTCTCGTTGCCGAGCGACACGGCCTGCCTCACCCCCTTGGTAACGCCGAGTACCTTGTCGCGGCGCAGATCGGTCATGGCCTGGTGGTTGGAGGGCGCATAGTTGATGTGCCCGGTGTTCACTTCCTTCTCGATGCCGCCGATGCGGTGCATGAGACCCGGCGTGCCCGGTTTGATCCAGGGACGCGCCAGCTTCTCGTTGCGGGCGAAAGGCTTGAGGCCGCCTTCCTGCGCTTCTTGCTGGAATGTCACCGGGAAGGGCGCATAATCGCGCATGTCCGGCACGCGCCAGGGTTCGGCGGCGTTCTGGAGATAGCCGTCGGTCAGCAGGATCACCGGCGTCATGTAGGTGACGGCGACGCGCACTGCCTCGATGGCCGCGTCGAAACAGTCGGAAGCCGAGCGGGCGGCGATCACCGGCAGCGGCGCGTCGCCGTTGCGGCCATAGACGGCCTGATAGAGATCGGACTGCTCGGTCTTGGTCGGCAGGCCCGTGGAGGGGCCGCCACGCTGCGCGTTGACGATAACCAGCGGCAGCTCGGTCATGATGGCAAGACCCAGCGCTTCGGTCTTGAGCGCGACGCCGGGGCCCGAGGAGCAGGTAACGCCCAGCGAGCCGGCATAGCTGGCGCCGATGGATGAAGCGATGGCCGCGATCTCGTCCTCGGCCTGGAAGGTGGTGACGCCATATTCCTTGAGGCGCGAAAGATGATGCAGGATTGCGCTGGCCGGCGTGATGGGATAGCCGCCGAAGAACATCGGCAGCCCGGCAAGCTGCGCGCCTGCCACCAGGCCGAGCGAAATCGCCTCGGCGCCCGTTACGGCACGATAGAGCCCCTCCTCCACCGGCGCGGGCGCGACGTGGAGTTGCTTGACCGGCACCGCCAGCTCGGCCGTCTCGCCATAAGCGTGGCCGGCGTTGAGCGCGGCAATGTTCGCCTCGGCAATGGCGGGGTTCTTGGCGAACTTGGCGTTGAGCCAATCGATCACCGGCTGGCGGCTGCGGTCGAACAGCCAGAGCGCCAGGCCCAGTGTCCACATGTTCTTGCAGCGCAGCGCTTCCTTGTTGCCCAGGCCAAAGGGCTTGACGCTCTCCATGGTCAGCGCGGAAATGTCGAAGGCCATCACCTGCCAGCGCGCCAGTGAGCCATCGTCGAGCGGGCTGCGCTCATATTTGGCCTTGGCGAGATTGCGCTCGCTGAACTCGCCGGTGTCGATGATGACGAGACCGCCGGGCTTCAGGTCGTTGATGTTGGTCTTGAGAGCGGCCGGGTTCATCGCCACGAGGATGTCGGGCGCATCGCCCGCCGTCGTGATGTCGGTCGAGCCGAAATTGATCTGGAAGGCCGAGACGCCAAACAGCGTCCCCTGGGGCGCGCGAATCTCGGCCGGGAAATCCGGGAAGGTGGCGAGATCGTTGCCGGCAAGCGCGGTGGAGAGCGTGAACTGCCCGCCCGTGAGTTGCATGCCATCGCCACTATCGCCCGCAAAGCGGACGACGATGGCCTCCGGAGCCGCCTCGGCGCCGGAAAGAGGGAAACGATCTGTGGTGGCGGCAGTGGCCATGGCAATACTCAAATGGGATGTTGGATGACGCCGCCCTAATCCTTCAAGGGCCGCACATCAAAGTAGAAAAGTTGCGCCCCACCACAGCGTTCCCTTTTGCTTGGGCTCTTGTCATCGCGCGCGGCGAGGCCCATGTCGCCCCTCCGCATAGCCCGAAACGAGCATCTTGCCCATGAGTTCACAGCCCGTCGACAAATCCGCCCTGCCCTATCGGCCCTGCGTAGGCATCATGCTCGCCAATCGCGAGGGCCATGTTTTCGTGGGCCGGCGCACGGACCAGAGCGTGGCCGAACCCGATGCCTGGCAGATGCCGCAAGGCGGGATCGATCCCGGCGAAGACGACACCGCGGCCGCGTTGCGCGAGCTGGGCGAGGAAACCGGAGTCGTCCCCAGCCTGGTCGACATCGTCGCTCGCTCGGCGCGCGACTATGCCTATGACCTGCCGGACGAACTGATCGGCCGGATCTGGGGCGGAAAATATCGCGGGCAGCGGCAACGCTGGTTCCTGCTGCGCTTCAAGGGGGCCGACAGCGATATCGACCTTGCCACCGAGCAGCCCGAGTTCAACGCGTGGCAATGGGTTGCGCCGAGCCAGCTCGTCGACCTGATCGTGCCGTTCAAACGCACGCTCTACCGACAGGTGGTCGAGGAATTCACGCCGCTGCTGTGAGCGCCGGCCATGGTTAACGCGGCTCAACCCTGTCGGTTTACTTTACAAGTCGCAGCGCATTAACCATCAAAATCGCTGGTTTTCCGTCGCTGGCACGGCCCTTGCGTGCCTACCGGACATGGGAAAATTAAAGCGCCTGTTTACCATCAGGACCAAGTTCGAGGCCTTCCTCGCCATCTATGCGGTGGCGCTGGGAGCCTGCGATCGCGGCGTCATCTACATGAACCAATATCCCGGCCTGGGCGGCAAACTACTGTTCGGGGCCTGCACGCTCACCGTGTTCATCGTGGGCGGGCTCATCATCGATGCCGTTACGCTCAAGCAGACCTACGAGCCCTGAACGCCTCCGCCTCAGCGCAGCGCATCCTGCGCCGGCGCGGGTTCATAGCCATGCTCGCGCGCGACGGGCGCGCACGTCACCTTGCCATCCCAGATATTGAGCCCATCGAGCAGGTGGGAATCGCGGCGCATCGCTTCCTTCCAGCCCAGGTCCGCCATGCGCAACGCGTGGGGCAGCGTCACGTTGTTGAGGGCATAGGTGCTGGTGCGCGCCACCGCGCCGGGCATGTTGCCGACGCAATAATGCACGATCCCCTCTTCCACATAGGTGGGCTCGGCATGGGTCGTCGGGCGGCTCGTCTCGAAGCAGCCGCCCTGATCGATGGCGACGTCCACCAGCACCGCGCCGGGCTGCATGGTGCGGAGCATTGCGCGCGAGACCAGCTTGGGCGCAGCCGCGCCGGGGATGAGCACGGCGCCGATGACGAGATCGGCATGCGCGACGCTGTCGGCCAGCTCGGCCGTATTGGCGAAGCGGGTGCGGGCCCGGCCGCGGAAATGCGTGTCGAGCCGCTCCAGCACCAGCGCGTCGCGATCCAGGATGGTCACATCCGCGCCGAGGCCCGCCGCCGTCAGCGCCGCATTGAAGCCCACCGTGCCGCCGCCGATCACCACCACTCGGGCCGGCAGCACACCGGGGACACCGCCCAGCAGCACGCCGCGCCCGCCATGCGCCGTCTCCAGCGCCGTCGCGCCGGCCTGGATGGCCATGCGTCCGGCGACCTGACTCATCGGTCGCAGCAGCGGCAGGCCGCCCTGCGCATCCGTCACCGTCTCATAGGCAACGCAGACGGCGCCCGATTTGACGAGGTCGGCGGTCTGCGCGGCATCGGGCGCGAGGTGGAGATAGGCATAGAGGATCTGGCCGGGGCGCAGCAGAGTGCGCTCGGGCGCTTGCAGTTCCTTGACCTTCACGATCATCCCGGCTGCCGCGAACACATCCGCCGCGCTCGGGGCTACGCGGGCGCCGGCCGCCTCGTAATCGGCGTCCCGCGCGCCGATGCCCAGCCCGGCGCCGGTCTCGACCAACACCTCATGCCCGTGGGCGCGCAGTTCCTGCACGCTTTCGGGGGTCAGACCCACGCGATATTCGTGCGTCTTGATCTCCTTGACCGTGCCGACAATCATGATGGCTCGCTTCCTTCGGTTGAAAAATTGCTCTTAGCGAACCGCGCTGGGCGCGTTAGGGCCCGCCCGTCAAGGATCAAAACAGGGAAAGATCAGAAGATGACCGGCCGCGCCCGCGCTCTCGCCATGCTCGAACGCTATTATGACGCCTTCAACCGGGGCGACCGGGAGGCGATGCTTGCCTGCCTGAGGGACGGCGTCGCGCACGATATCAACCAGGGCGGCCGGCAGACGGGCAAGGCCGCGTTCCGCGCGTTCCTCGCGCATATGGACCGCTGCTATGGCGAACAGCTCACTGATATTGCCCTCATGGCCAATGACGCGGGCACGCGCGCGGCGGCGGAGTTTACCGTGCACGGCCGCTATCTCGCCGATGATGAGGGCCTGCCCCCCGCGCAGGGGCAGAACTATGTGCTGCCCGCCGGCGCCTTTTTCGAACTGGAGGACGGCCTCATCGCGCGCGTGAGCGTCTATTATAATCTCGCCGACTGGATCGCGCAGGTGGACGCCGCATGAGCGGCCTGCGGGTCGAGACGCTGAGCGATCCCGCCGGGCGGGCTGCCGCGCTGCCGGATCTGGCGCGCCTGCGCATCGCCGTGTTCCGCGAGTGGCCCTATCTCTATGACGGCTCGCTCGATTATGAGGAGCGCTATCTCGCGCATTTTCTCACCGAGCCCGACGCCGTGCTCGTCGTGGCGCGCGACGGTGCGGCCATTGTCGGCGCTGCCACCGCCTCGCCCATGGCGGGAAAGGAAGAAATGCTGCGCCGGCCGTTCGAGGCCGCCGGCCATGACGTCACGCGGCTCTTTTATTTCGGCGAATCCGTGTTGCTGCCCGCCTATCGCGGCCGGGGCATCGGCCATGCCTTCTTCGACCATCGCGAGGCCGGCGCGCGCGCGGCGGGTGCGGGCGCGGCCTGTTTCTGCGGCGTGCTTCGTCCCGCCGACCATCCGCTGCGCCCCGCCGGCGCGCGCGATCTTGGCCCATTCTGGCGGGCGCGGGGCTACGCGCCAGCGGAAGGCCTGATCGCGCACTATGATTGGAAGGACATCGATCAGGCCGCCGAGACGCGCCATCCCATGCAATTCTGGCACCGCACGCTCTAAGGCCCGCATATGACCGCCTTCACGCTCGCCCTCGCCCAATATCCGATCGAACGGCTCGCCAGCTTCGACGCCTGGGAGGCCAAGATCGCACGCTGGGTCGCGGAGGCGGCCGCGCAGGGCGCCCGGCTGCTCGTCTTCCCCGAATATGCGCCCATGGAGCTCGCCTCGCTCGACCCGGCCAGCATGGGCGATCTGGCCGGCTCGCTGCGCTTCGTGGCCGACCTGCGCGCGCGCATCGACGCGCATCATGCCGCGCTCACCCGGCGCCATGACGTCCACATCCTCGCGGGCAGCCTGCCCTGCCCGCTCGACGACGGGCGGGTGGTGAACCGCGCCCGGCTCTTTACGCCCAATGGCAAAAGCGGCCATCAGGACAAGATCGTGATGACGCGCTTCGAGCGCGAGCGCTGGCATATCGACGGCGGCGACCGAGTACGCGTGTTCGAGACGACGCTGGGGCGGATCGGCGTTTCGATCTGCTATGATGTGGAATTCCCGCTGATCGCGCGCGCGCAGGTGGAAGCCGGCGCCACGCTCATTCTGGCGCCCTCCTGCACCGATTCGCTCCAGGGCTATTGGCGTGTGCGCATCGGCGCGCAGGCGCGGGCGCTGGAGGGGCAATGCTTCGTGGGCCATGCGCCGACCGTGGGCATGGCGCCCTGGTCGCCAGTGGTGGACGAGAATTATGGCGCCGCCGGTCTCTATGGGCCGCCGGATAGCGATGCGCCGGACGATGGCGTGCTGGCGCTGGGCGCACTTGGCAGCGGTCAGTGGCTCTACGCCTCGGTCGATCCCGCCCGCGTTCCGCGCTGGCGGACGGACGGGGCGGTCCGGCCGCACGCCCATTGGGCCGAGCAGACGCCCGGCGGGGCGCCGCTCGACCTCGAATGCGAACTCGTCGACCTGCGCTCGCCTTAGAACAGCTTGCGGAAACCGATGCTGACCGTGCGGCCGGTCCGATCCAGGAACGCGGCCTGATAGGCATAAGGTGTAGCGCCCGTCGCATCCGTCACTTTCTGGCGGGCATCGAAGAGGTTGTTGACGCCGACGGTCAGCCGCGCTCCACGCAGGAAAGGCACTTTCTCGACCAGTTTGGGTTGCTGCTGGAAATTCATGAACAGGCGCAGATTGACTGTCGCCAGGCTCGCGAACCGCAGGTCCGAGGCGGCGCTGCCGCTTGAGCCGACGCTGCGTGTCGCGCTCTTCCAGTTGGCGAACATGCGAAAGCCGATGCCGCTCTGCGTATAGCCGCCCTGAAGCTGGAGCTGGTGACGCGAGGGACCGGCGCCGCCGCCCAGCGTGCCGCCATTGAGCTGATCGATCACGGGGAGCGTGGGCGCGAGCTGCGTCGTGCTGTCCAGCACCCAGGTGTGATAGAACGCCGCGTTGATGCGGCCGCCGCGCTGATTGCCGCCGCGGTTGCCCCCAAAGCCGCCGAAGCCGCCGGGAGGGCCGCGAAATGCGCCCGGACCACCGGGACCGCGCGGACCGCCGGAGAACGGCGCGCCGGGCGGCGGCCCCCCTTGCTCCGGGCGATTGCCGGTTACGACGACCGCCTGCCCACTCTGGCCCTGCGCGGCAGGTGTATCGCCACTCTGCGGCTGCTGCCCGGCAGCCTGCGGTGTTGCCTGGTTCTGCGCACCTTGGGCTGCGCTATTCTGCCCCTGCCCCTGCCCCTGACCGAAGCGCGCCGCGACTTCGGGCGGGATGCGGCCGCTGGCAATGCCTTCCTGTATGCGGCGGCGGCCCACTTCCTGGAAGGCCTCGATCTCGCGCTGCGGGGTCTTGAGCTGCTTGGTGAAATTGACGCCCCAACGGATCTGCGTGGACTTCTGCCGGCCGATGTTGATCGGTCGCATGTCGATTTGCGTCAGGCGTCCGACCGTCTGACTGGCATCGTCCGGATCGTTGGGATCCAGCGCCGCGCGCACGAAGCGGTCGGCAAAGGCGGTCTGGGTCGCCAGCGTGACGCCCGGCATGGCCGTGATGCCGCCGGTCGTGCGGTTTTGGGACAGGTCCACCGTGAGGTTGAGCTGCGGGTCCTTGAGCGGCGACATGGCCATGCCGATCCGGAAGCTCTGCACCTCCGCCTTATCCAGGTTGGGATTGCCCCCGGAAATGGTGATCACGTCGACCGTCTCACCGCGCAGATAGTCGAACACCGGCACGTTGAAGGTCGTGATCGCCGCATCGCCCAGTTGCTGCGGCGTCGGTGCGGTCTGCTTGTTGGTGAAGTTGCCCGTGAAGCTCAAGATACGCATTGGCTGCCAGTTGAAGCCCATGCCGTAGCTGTGGACGCTCCCCGCATCCGACATCCGGTCGAGCCCGCCATTCAGATTGAGCGAGAGATTGCCGATGGTGTCGGACAGCGGCGTGCCGCGTCCCGCGATAGGAATCGAGAGGTTGACCGAGCCGCCGCCCACGTCGCGGCGCACACGGGACGGCGTGGCGACGAGATCGCGCGTGCGCGTGGAGCGGAAGGTCGATGTCGAACCGCTCAGATGTGCGGTGAGCGAGACGTCGCCGGCCGGCAGCGTGGCGAGCGAGCTGTTGTAGAGCAGGTCCAGCGTCGCCGTATCGGTATAGCTGCGCGCGACGTCCGCGGCGGGCGTAACGAGGAACTGCGCCGTGGGATCGTTGCTCGCCAGCGCCGAGGGGTCGCCCGCCGCCACGGCATCGGCATAGTCCAGCAGGTTGAAAGGCCGGTCCGAGATGGTGCGCGAATAGCTGTGGTCGTAATTGCCGGTCAGGGAGATCTGCCCGCTGGCGTGATCGCGCGCCACGCTGAAGCCCAGATGGCCGCTCAGCCGATTGGCATTGCGCTCGAGCGCGCCGACATTGCCGGCACTGGGCCCCATATAAGGCTCCAGCCCGAACGGCACGGCGCGGCCGATGGCGCTGTCGGTCTGCTCGGTAACGAGTTCGCCGTTGACCGAAGCGCCGAGCCGATCCGCGAGGGGCATGTAATAGGTGCCGTTGAGCGTGAGCTTCTGGCTGCCGGAGACGAGTGTGCGATAGGCCGAATCCGGGCCGTCCAGGCCGCGCTCGGATTCATAGAGGCTCTGCTGGCCTTCCACCTCCGCGCCCAGGTTGAGCCGCCGACCGTTGCGGATAGACAGGAACCCCAGTTCCCCCTCCAGATTGGCCGCACCGCCCGCAGTCGGCATGCGGCCGTCCAGCTCCACCGTGACGGCGCGGAACCGCTCGCGCAGCACGAAGTTGATGACCTTCTGGTCGGCCCCATAGCCATAGCGCAGGCCCACCTCCTCCGGCAGCACATCGACACGCTGGATCGCCTCCGAAGGGAGGCTGGCGATCTCGCGCGGGCTGGACATGCGGCGACCTTCCAGCAGCATGACCGGCGGACGGCCGCTGGCGCTCTGTACCTGCGGGCCCAGTTCGGTGAGCAGGTCGTTGATGCTGCTGACGCCCAGCGCGCGGATGTCGCCGGCATCATATTGCTCCAGCGGCTTGATATCGCCGACCGCCGCGCCCCGTTCACGCGCGGCCGTTACGACGATGGCGCCGTCCCCCTCATCCAGAAACGCGTTTTCCTCATCCTGTTCGTCGTCTAGAGAGGCCTGCTGCTGCGTTGTCGGGGGAGGTGCCGGCGGCTCCGTCTGCGCGCGGGCGGGCGCGGACGCGAGGGCAATGGGTGAAGAGGCGGCGAGCAACGCCAGCCAGAGAGAGTTATGCGCAGTCATAAGGCCTCTGGACCCGTCCAATCTGAAGAACATGTGAGAGCTAGCAAGGCGATCCTGTCGCAATGCTGACTAGGCTCTTTGATGAATGACTCTGAGCGGCTTATGTCAGCTTTGACATGATCGTCAAAAAGGCGTGCGGCGACATTGCCGCGCGCGGCGGAACATGCTCTATCCCTTCAGGACACCGGCCATGATTGGCCGCAACGCAGAAACGAGAGAATGACGGAAGGGAATGAACGTGACGCTGGCAATCGAAGACCGGCTCGGTCTGCAGGATCTCATCGCGAACTATAGCTGGGCGTTGGATACGGGCGACGTGGACGCGCTGGTCGCCTGCTTCACGCCGGACGCGCGCATGATCGAGGAAGTGTTCGAGGATCCCGATATCTGGGAGGGCCATGCCGGCATCCGCGGGATCGCCGAGCATTATCGCAATGCGCCGGGCTTTCCGGGCCGCCAGCACCATGTGACGCAGACGCAGTTCATGCCGCAAGACGATGGATCGGTGAAAATGCGCTCCTTCGCTTTCGTCACCGAATGCGAGGGCGAGCCACCCTATCTGCTGCGCTTCACCGGCTGGTATGAGGATCATGCCGTGAAGGGCGAGGATGGCCAGTGGCGGTTCTTCCGCCGCACCGTGCGCCTGTGGGACGGCGAAGTACTCAAGAACTTCCCCGGCCGAGGCGAATGGGTGCCGCGCAAGCGCCCCCCTTCCCTCATCATCAAGCGCTGAGGCGGAGGCGGCGATGTCCACGCCGGTTCCGCCGTTCACGGAGGACCGCTACCGCGCCTATCTCGCCGCCTTCAACAAGCCCGATCACGATCCGCTGTTCCGCGATTTCTTCGCCCCGGACGTCACGTTGGTGACGCTGGGCAATGTGCTGCGCGGCGAGGCGGGCATCCGCACCTTCTACGGCTATTTCCACAGCTGCGTGCGCGAGCACATCGACCTCATTGCCTTCTATCCCTGCCCCGGCGGCGCGTGGGCGCATGTCGCGATGCGGCTGGAGGCGTTCGAGGCCCTGACGCAGGAGGGGCTGGAGGCCATCGGGATCACCGGCATGCCGGCCATTCCCAAGGGTTTGGCCTATGAGAACGAGATGTTCATCCATTATGCGCTCGACGCGAACAATCGCCTGACGCTGCTGCGCTGCGCCGAATATGTCCCGCCGCGCGAGTCGATCTGAAGATCAGAAGGGGAAGAAGGCCTGGATCGCGAGGATGGCGACGGCGCCGGTGATGAAGTTGAGCGGCAGGCCCACCCGTACGAAATCCATGTAGCGATAGCCGCCCATCTGGTAGACAATCACGTTGGTCTGGTAGCCGAAGGGCGTGGCGAACGCGGCGCTGGCGGCCATCATCACCGCGACCAGGAAGGGGCGCGGGCTCACGCCCAGACTCTCCGCGAGCGCTACGGCGATGGGCGTCACCAGCACCGCCACGGTGGCGTTTGAGAGCAGCTCTGTCAGCACCATCGTAATGAGATAGAGCACGATCAGCGCCACCAATGGGCTCAGACCATGGACCTTGGCGATAAGCACGCTTGAAGCGGCATCCGCCAGCCCGCTCACTTCCAGCGCAATGCCGATCACCACCATGCCGGCGATCAGGATCAGGATTTCCGGCTTGAGGCCGCGATAGGCCTCGTCCGCGCTGATGACGCGCAACAGGATGAGCAGCACCGCGCCGCTCAGCGCGGTCGCGGCGATGGGCGCCACGTTGAGGGCGGCGAGCGCGATGGCGCCGACAAACACGGCAAAGGCGGTGATCGCCTTGGCCGGGCGCAGCGGCCGCTTTTCCGCGAACAGGCTGGCGTCGCCCACCTGCGCATTGGCGATGTCGACGGTACTGACAGGGTCCGGCTCGGTCTCGCGCTCTTCCTGCGCGCCGGCGGCGAGCAGCCGATTGCTGACCAGAAACAGATAGAGCCCGCCCGCCAGCGCCATCGGCACGCCCACCGGCGTGATCTCGAAAATGCCGAAGCGGGCTTGCCCCGCCACGCTCGCCATATCGTCGACCAGCAGGTTGGTCGAGGTGCCAATGAGCGTGCAGCAGCCGGTGAGCACCGTGATGTAGGAGAGCGGCATCAGATAGCGCTTGGGCGACTGCTTGAGGGCCAGCGCCACGTCGCGCAGCACCGGCGCGCCCAGCACGACGATGGGCGTCGAATTAAGGAAGCAGGAGACGCCGCCGATCATGGTGAGCAGCAGCCAGATGCCCTTGGCGCCCATGCGGCGGCAAAGACTGACGCCCAGTGCAATGGCGCGATCGAGCAGACCGGAAAGCTCCAGCGCATAGGCAATGACGAACAGCGAGGCGAGCGCGATGATGGCCGGGCTCGCAAAGGCGCCCTGCACGTCGACCGGGCGCACCACGCCCGTCATCAGCAGCAGCGCCGCGCCGGAGAGCGCCACCACGTCGGCGCGCAGCTTGTCCCAGATCAGCAGACCGATCACGGCCGCGAGGACCAGCAGAGTGAGACCTTGATCGATCGTCATAACGCGCGTGACTCACTGGAGCAGGGCCCGTTGTCAATGTCTTGGCGACTTATCGCGGTTAAGGACTGGAGCAATCGGGAAGATTTGCTATCAAGCTGCCATGCACGAACCGAGCCTCAGGTCCAGCCGTCTTGCCATTGCGGGCGGTCTTGCCGCGGCCGTCGCGGTTGCCGGGGCGGGCTTCTTTCTCGGGCGCGTGACGTCGCCTGCGCCGTCGTCACCCGAGCCCGCGCCCGCCGCGCAATCCGTGCCGACACCGCCCCTGCCCGAACTGAAGGCCCCGCGTGCGCTGAGCCGCGCCGATCTGATTTCGCTGGGGAGTCGCGCGGCGGACGCGGTCACATCGGGCCGCCCGCTGCCCGCGGACATCATCGCTGCGGCCGGCCGACGCTTCGATGTCGTGCTGCCGTTCGGTTGCGACGGGCCCGCGCCCGAAGGCAGCAGCCTGCCGCTGCGCTGGCGCTACGAGGCCGATAAGCAGACGCTGCGCATCCACGCCGCCCCCACTCGCTGGACTGCGAGCGACTGGGGCCTCGCCCCGACAAGCGGCGCCGAGCCGCAGATGGAGGGCTTCTGGGTGAGCCGGCCATGGTCCTCGGCCGAGCAGTGCCCGCAGGCGCGCGGGCAGGCCGCCGTCACCAGCGCGCAGCCGGTCACGCTGCCGGGTCAGACCCTGGCACTCGCCGAAGTGCTCCCCGAGGGGCAGCGCCGCACCACCCGCCCGTACGAGACCGTGCAACTGCTCCCGCCCGAGCGTTTCTCGGCCGCGCAGGGCTTCCGCCTGCGCGTGACCGGCCATATCGAAAAGCTGCCGGACGCCGAGGCCGTGCAGTGCATCCAGCCCGCCGGCATCGAACAGCGGCCGCTCTGCGTCATCGGCGTGACCTTCGATGATGTCCGCATCGAGAACCCGCTGGACGGCAAGATCCTCGCGACCTGGTCCATCGCAAGGACGCCGCGCACGGCGCCTTGAGGGCTCCAGTGCGGGCGCTCGGCTCGCCTCGGCATGCCGGCCGGGTGTCAGGCGGGCAACGAAGCGCCTATGCGACCGCGGGGAGCCCCTGATCCGCCGTCACTTCCGTTGCATCGAGCAGGAGCGCGTGTCGTGCGCCTGCGCCTTGAAGGGAGTCCCGATCTCCGGCTTCAGCCCTTGCCGGGTGGCCAGAAGAGAGGCGCGCTCCGATCGCGGGAGGGCCAGGCGATCCGGGAGAGAGAGGCCGACGGGCGCCCTGCTCCTCGCCTCCCAGAACATTCCGACGCCGTGCGAGAAGGGGCACTTGTCGATGCGCCGCGGCCGCTTGGTCCGAAACACAGCAATCGGAGGGATGAAACGGGCTATCCCTGCCCGGCGTCTGACGCGCGAACCAAGGCCAACAGAACCAGCTTTTGGGGGAAATGGCGCACCCGGAACGATTCGAACGTCCGACCCTCAGATTCGTAGTCTGATGCTCTATCCAGCTGAGCTACGGGTGCATTGCCATGTCTTCCTGCGGGGCGTGGCCGCCGCGGGAGAGGCGCAGATAGTCTCGCCTGCCCGCGGAAGCAACCCCTTTTTTGCCCCCCGCGTCCCTTATTTCGCCCGCGCTGCCAGGGCCGCCTGCGCGGCGGCGAGGCGGGCGATCGGCACGCGGTAGGGCGAGGCGCTGACATAGTCGAGACCGGCCTGCTCGCAGAAGGCGATGCTGGCCGGATCGCCCCCATGCTCGCCGCAAATGCCGAGCTTGATGCCCGGGCGCGACGCCCTGCCCCGCTCCACCGCAATCTCGATGAGCTGGCCCACGCCGGCGGTATCGAGGCTCACGAAAGGATCGCGCGCGAAAATGCCCTTGTCGACATATTGAGTAAGGAAGCGCCCGGCATCGTCGCGGCTGATGCCAATGGTGGTCTGCGTCAGATCGTTGGTGCCGAAGGAGAAGAACGCGCCCACCTGGGCGATCTCGCCGGCCATCAGCGCCGCGCGCGGCAGCTCGATCATGGTGCCGACCATATAGTCGACCCGCTGGCCGCGCTCCTCGAACACCTGCGCCGCCGTCTGATCGACCACCGCCTTCATCAGCTCCAGCTCGCGCGACGTGGCAACCAGCGGGATCATGACTTCCGGGATCGGCGCTTCGCCGCTCGCCGCCGCCACGTCCAACGCCGCCTCGAAGATGGCGCGGGCCTGCATCTCGTAGATTTCCGGGAAAGTGATGCCGAGGCGACAGCCGCGATGGCCGAGCATGGGATTGAACTCGTGCAACTCCAGCGCCCGGCGCTTGAGCACGTCCACGCCCACCCCTGCCGCCTTGGCGACTTCGGCGAACTCGCTGTCTTCATGCGGCAGGAATTCGTGCAGGGGCGGATCGAGCAGGCGGATGGTGACGGGCAGGCCCGCCATCTCCGTGAAGATTGCCGCGAAATCCGCCCGCTGCTCGGGCAGTAGCTTGGCGAGCGCCGCGCGCCGGCCCTTCACGCTGTCGGCCAGGATCATCTGGCGCACGGCCGTGATCCGCGCCTCGTCGAAGAACATATGCTCGGTGCGGCACAGGCCCACGCCCTCCGCGCCGAACTCGCGCGCGGTGCGGCAATCCTGCGGCGTCTCGGCATTGGCGCGCACCTTCAGGCGCCGCGCTTCGTCCGCCCATTCCATGAGCGTGCCGAAATCGCCCGCCAGCTCGGGCTGCACGGTCGGCACTTCGCCGGCCATCACTTCGCCGCTTGCGCCATCGATGGTGATGATGTCACCCTCTGCGAAGCTGCGGCCACCCACGCTCAGCGTGCGCGCGGCGCCGTCGATAGCGAGATGGCCTGCGCCCGAGACGCAGGGCCGGCCCATACCGCGCGCCACCACGGCCGCGTGGCTGGTCATGCCGCCGCGGGCCGTCAGGATGCCGCGCGCCGCGTGCATGCCGTGAATATCCTCCGGGCTCGTCTCGATGCGCACCAGGATCACCGCCTCGCCCAGCTCGGCGCGCTGCTGCGCGGTCTCGGCATCGAACACGATCTGGCCGGAGGCGGCGCCGGGGCTCGCCGGCAGGCCGCGCGCGATGACGTCGCGCGCCGCCTTGGGGTCGAGCGTGGGGTGGAGCAGCTGGTCGAGCGCAGCGGGATCAACGCGCATCACCGCTTCCTCGCGGCTGATGAGCCCCTCGTTCGCCATGTCCACCGCGATCTTGAGCGCGGCCTTGGCGGTGCGTTTGCCTGAGCGGGTCTGGAGCATCCAGAGCTTGCCCTGCTGTACCGTGAATTCGATATCCTGCATGTCCCGATAATGGGTCTCCAGGATCTCGAACACCTTGGCCAGCTCGGCAAAGGTCTGCGGCATCGCCTCTTCCATGCTGAGCGGCTTGGCATTGGCGCGCTCGCGGGCGGCTTTGGTCAGATATTGCGGCGTGCGGATGCCCGCCACCACGTCTTCGCCCTGCGCATTGATGAGATACTCGCCATAATAGGCATTCTCACCCGTTGCCGGGTCGCGGGTGAACGCGACGCCCGTTGCCGACGTCTCGCCCATATTGCCGAACACCATGGCCTGCACGTTGACGGCCGTGCCCCAGTCGCCGGGGATATTATTGAGGCGGCGATAGACCTTGGCGCGCTCGGCCTGCCATGAGCCGAACACCGCACCGATCGCGCCCCAGAGCTGCTCGTTCACGTCCTGTGGGAAGTCTCTGCCCCACGCCTTGCGTACGATGCTCTTATATTCCGCGACGAGGGCCCGCCAGTCGTCGGCCTCGAGCTCGGTATCGAGAAAGGCCCCCTTGTCTTCCTTGGCGATCTCCAGCGCTTCCTCGAAAGCGCCATGATCGAGGCCGAGCACCACGTCGGAATACATCTGGATGAAGCGGCGATAGCTGTCCCAGGCGAAGCGCGCATCGCCGGAGACGGCGGCCAGCCCCTCGACGGTCGCATCGTTGAGGCCGAGATTGAGCACCGTGTCCATCATGCCGGGCATGGACACCCGCGCGCCGGAACGGACCGAGACCAGCAGCGGATCGGCTGTGTCGCCGAAGCGCTTGCCGGTCACCGCCTCGATATGGGCGATGCCATCGGCCACTTCCGCCTTCAGGCTCTCGGGATAGTTCTCACCCTCTTCATAATAGCGGGTGCACATTTGCGTCGTGATCGTGAACCCGGGAGGCACAGGCAGGCCGATCGCCGCCATCCCGTCCAGGTTCGCGCCTTTGCCGCCCAGGAGGTTCTTGTCTCCCTTGCCGCCGTCATTCACGCCACCGCCGAAGCGATAGACATATTTGGTCATCGTCCCGTTCCCATCCTGCACTGATTGGCCCTGGGCGACCTGTGGCCGGTTTGTCCTGTCCCGGCTTCCGCTCGGACGGGGAAGCCTGATTCTTGTTAACCCTCGATTTTCGAGAAGTCGGCGACTTTGTGCACCGCAGCGCGAATGCGGGTCAAGAGTGTGAGTCGGCTTTCACGTTTTACCGGATCGGCGTCGTTGACCGTCACCTGATCGAAAAAGGCGTCGATGGGTGCGCGCAGCGTGGCGAGGGCGGCCATGGCGCCACCGAAATCCTCGGCAGCCACGGCGGCCTCTGCGCGCGGCTCGGCGGCATCGAGCGCCGCGAGCAGCGCCGCCTCGGCCGGCTCGGGCGCATAGCGCGCCGCCGAGCGCGCCTCATGCACGCGGATCGCCTCGGCCACATCGGGGTCGTCGACGCCGGCCAGCGGATCTTCCTCGCCGGTGTGCCCGTCGGAAATGACATGCTCGGCCCGGTTCTCCTTCTTGAGGATATTGGCCGCGCGCTTGTACCCCGCGAGTAGATTGGCGCCGTCTTCCGTGCCGATGAACGCCTGGAGCGCATGAACACGGGCGAGCAGGCGAACAAGATCGTCCTCTCCGCCCAGCGCGAAGACGGCGTCGATGAGGTCGTGGCGAACCCCCGCCTCGCGCTGCTGGACTTTCAGGCGATCGGCAATGAAGTCCCGAACATCTTTCATAAATACACGGCGAAACTGCTCCAAAATTTCATTGCGAACAGTATCAGCTGGAGGGAGCGTCGGCCGTTCGTCTGACAGTCCTTGCGCGCGCGCGAAATTTCGAGCTTCGGCCAGCCACGCCACGAGCCGCCCCCGCAATCCATTTTCCAACGTGATTGCAAGAATTCCCAGCGCGGCTCGCCTCAGCGCGAATGGATCTTTGGATCCAGTCGGCTTCATATCCTTCATAAAGAAGCCTGCGATTGTATCCAGCTTGTCCGCCAGCGAGACGGCAACAGTGACTGGCGCAGAGGGCACGTCGTCGCCCTGCCCCACGGGCTTGTAATGGTCGCGGATCGCGTCGGCTACAGCGTCGGGCAAACCTTCCTCGCGGGCATAATAACCGCCCATAAGACCCTGGAGTTCGGGGAATTCGCCGACCATCTCGGTAACGAGATCGGCCTTGCAGAGTTCGGCGGCCTGCCGCGCCAGCGCGGGGTCGCAGTCTGGCACGATGCCTTCGCTGGCGAGCCATTCCGCCAGCTTGACCACGCGCTCCACCTTGTCGGCAACGGTGCCCAGCTTCTCGTGGAAGGTGATGCGCCCAAGCTTTTTCGCCTGCTCGGCCAGTGGCGTCTTCTTATCCTGCTCCCAGAAGAAGCGGGCGTCGGAGAGGCGGGCGGCGAGCACCTTGCCATTGCCGGCGACGATGGCGGCGCCGCCGTCCTTCGCCTCGATATTTGCCGTGCAGATGAAGGCGTTGGCGAGCTTGCCGGTGGAGTCGCGCAGCACGAAATATTTCTGGTTGATGCGGAGGGTGAGCTGAATGACTTCAGGCGGCACCGCAAGAAAAGCCGCGTCAAAGCGGCCCAGCAGCGGTACTGGCCATTCGGTGAGCCCGGCATTCTCCGCCACCAGTCCCGCGTCGGGAATCAGCTCCAGCCCCGCCTCGCGCGCCAGTGCCTGCGCGCGGCTCTCGATGATCGCGCGGCGCTCGGCCTGGTCGACGATCACATGGCAGGCCCGCAGCTTCTCGACATAATCCCGCGCCGAGCCGATGGTGATCGGCCCGTCATGGTGGAAGCGATGCCCCATGGTCGCCGCGCCCGAGCGCAGCCCCTCGATCTCCAGATCGACCACATCCTCGCCGAGCAACGCCACGATGCCTTGCAGCGGCCGCACCCAGCGCAGGCTCTCGGTCGAACGACTGGCATTGCCCCAGCGCATCGACTTGGGCCAGGGAAAGGCGCGCACGATGGCGGGGACGGCCTCGGCCAGCACCTCCGCCGTCGCCCGGCCCGGTTTCTCGACCACCGCGAACCAGACACCGTCGCGATCTTCGAGCTGATCCTGCGTCAGCCCGGTTTTGCGCAGGAAGCCCTCCAGCGCCTGGGCCGGTGCCGTGGTGCGGGGCCCCTTGAATTCCTCGCTCACCGCCTGTGTCGCCGTCGGCAGATCATGCGCGATCAGCGCGAGCCGGCGCGGCGTCACATAGGACGTGATCCGCTCGGGTTTGAGGCCCGCTTCGGCCAGCCGCTCGGTGAACAGGCGCGCGAGGTCTTCGCTCGCCTTGGCCTGCATGCGCGCCGGAATTTCCTCGCAGCGCAGTTCGAGGAGGAAGTCGCTCATTCCGCCCACCCGTTATGCTTCATCCAGGCCTCGCAGCTCCCCTTGGCGAGATCGCGCACGCGGCTGATATAGCTGGCGCGCTCCTGCACGCTGATTACGCCGCGCGCCTGGAGCAGGTTGAACACGTGGCTCGCCTCGATGGCCTGCTCATAGGCGGCGAGCGGCACGCCAGCGGCGATGCTGGCCGCACACTCCTCCTCGCAATCCTTGAACCAGCGCAACAGCTTGTCGGTGTCGGCCACCTCGAAGTTCCACTTCGAAAGCTCGCGCTCGTTTTCCAGGAACACGTCGCCATAGGTCACGGCCGGGCGATCGCCCACGGCATCGTTGAAGATGAGGTCGTAAACGCTGTCCTTGCCCTGAATATACATGGCGAGGCGCTCGAGCCCGTAGGTCAGTTCGCCGGCGACCGGCTTGCAGTCGAAACCGCCCATCTGCTGGAAATAGGTGAACTGCGTCACCTCCATGCCGTCGCACCAGACTTCCCATCCCAGGCCCCAGGCGCCCAGCGTCGGGCTCTCCCAGTCGTCCTCCACGAAGCGGATGTCGTGCAGCAGCGGATCGATGCCGATGGCGGCGAGGCTGCCCAGATACAGCTCTTGCAGGTCCGGCGGGCTCGGCTTCATGATGACCTGATACTGGTAATAATGCTGGAGGCGATTGGGGTTCTCGCCATAGCGCCCGTCGGTCGGCCGGCGGCTGGGCTGCACATATGCACAGTTCCAGGCATCCGGCCCCAGGCTGCGCAGCGTCGTCGCCGGGTGGAAGGTGCCCGCGCCCACGCGCATGTCGAAGGGTTGCAGGATCACGCAGCCTTGCGCCGCCCAATAATCATGCAATGTCAGGATCAGCCCCTGAAAGCTGAGCGGCCCCGATGCTTCTCGCGCCATGCTGCCCCTGCCTGCCTCTCGCGTATCGGTGAAAATGATGGAACCGCCGCGCTTTGACGCATGGGGCCCATGCGGTCAAGCGGACGCAACGGATCGGCGTGACGGATTGGCTTGCACGCGCGCCGCAAAGCCGCAATGGACAGAGTGGCGCGGAAGGCTCCTGATGCAGCAGCGACGCGCGACAGGATTATTGGAGGCCGGATTTGCCGAGGTCATCTGGACTATGCGCTGCGTTCATGGGGGCGCTGCTGGCGCTGGCGCCGTTCCCCCTCGCCGCCCAGCCCGCTCCGCCCCCGCAACGCACGGCGCCGGCCGCCGCGTCCAACCCCGTCCCCACTCCCCTGCCCGGTGTCGTGCATGCCCGCCCGGCCCTTTGGGAAGTGAAGGACAAGGACACCACCATCTATCTCTTCGGCACCATTCACTTGCTGCGCCCGGGCATCACCTGGCTGGAGGGCCCGCGCAAGGCCGCGTTCGATGCGGCGCAGGAGCTGGTGCTGGAGATTGCGGAGGATGCCGACCCGGCAACGCAGTTGCGCATCCTGCAACGTGCGCTCGATCCTACCGGTCCTACGCTTACCAGCAAATTGCCCGAGGCCGCGCGCGCCCGGTTCACGGCCCTGCTCCGGGAGCATGGCGGGCAGGCGGCGATGGTGGACCGCATGAAGCCCTGGCTCGCGGCGATCACCCTGACGGCGCTGCCGCTCGGTAAGCTGGGCTACGATCCCACTCTCGGCGTAGAGGCTCAGCTCCGCCAGGCCGCGCGCGCGCAGGGCAAGACCATCACCGGGCTGGAGACCACCGAGGAGCAGATGGGCCTGTTCGAGAGCCTGAGCGAGCCGCTCCAGATCAAGCTGCTGGTCGACACCATCAACGAGCAGGATGATATCGAGCAGTCGCTCGCACGGATGATCGACGCCTGGAGCGCGGGCAATCCCGACGTGCTGGCCGAGCAGCTCAACAAGTCGATGGAGGATGATCCCGCGCTGGTGCAGCACCTCCTCACCGAGCGCAACGAGCGCTGGGCGGACTGGATCAAGGCGCGGCTCAAGCAGCCGGGCACCGTCTTCCTGGCGGTGGGCGCGGGCCATCTCGCCGGCAAGGGCAGCGTGCAGGAGGCCCTGCGCAAGCGCCGCATCAAAAGCCGGCTGCTCCCGGGCGATTGACGATGGACACGCTCGGCCGGGCACGCACGCGGCGCCGGATCGCGGCGGCCGCGCTGGCGTTCGCCGCGCTGTTGCTGGCGGCCTTCTGGCTGCTGCGGGAGCCCCCCGTCACGGCTCACCCCCCGCTCTGGCGCATCAGCCAGGGCGACCGCCAGGCGTGGCTGCTCGGCACCATTCACGCCGTTCCCGCCGGCACGCGCTGGCTTTCGCCAGCCGTCGCGCAGGCGGTGCGGGAAAGCGACCTGCTTATCCTCGAAGTCACGGGGCTGGAGGCCGAGCGTCGCGACCGCGCCATGTTCGAGCGGCTGGGTCGTTCGCCGGGCCTGCCTCCGATTGTGGATCGCCTCGACGCCGCCGGACGGGCTCGGCTCGCGGCCTTGCGCAAAGCCGCGCCGGACGTGCTCGCCGACCTTGATGGCTATGAAAGCTGGGCGGCCGCGCTGCTCGTCAACGCCGCCGCCACACGCGGCCTCTCTCAGGCCGAGGCGCCCGAAGAGCGGTTAGCGGCGCTGTTCCGCACGGATGGCCGCGCGGTTCGGGGGCTTGAGACGATCGAGGACCAGCTCGGCGCGTTCGATGGCCTGAACGAGGCCGATCAGCACGCGCTTCTCGCCCAGGCGCTGGCCGAGGCGGACGAGGCTCCGCGGCAGCTCGCCCGCCTCCATGCGCGCTGGGCGGCCGGCGATCTGCCCGCGCTGGAAGCGCTGTTCCTGGCGCCGCTCGAGCGCACCCCGCATCTGCGCGCGGCCCTGATCGACCGGCGCAACGCGCTCTGGGCCGAGCGGATCGACGCGCTGCTGCGCCGGGAAGGTAAGCGGCCCTTCATTGCCGTGGGCGCCGGGCATATGCTTGGCACAGGCGGACTGCCGGCACGGCTGGCGGCGGCGGGATGGCAGGTCGAGCGCATCCAGTGAGCGTGCCGGGGCTCTGCCTGGGGTCCCTCCTCCCAGCTCCACCCCCGCCGCCCCTTGCCTTTGCACCGCTTTGCCGCTATGCGCGCCGCCTCTTGTCATGGTCATCCCTGGAGGCGTGACGGGAGAATTTTGAACTTTGAACACTGCTTTTGGAGACACGCAAATGAGCGACATGCTTGCGCTGTCGGCCGAGGCACGCGATCGGGCAGGCAAGGGAGCCTCCCGCGCTCTCCGCCGTGAGGGCCGCGTTCCCGCCGTCATTTATGGCAACAATGAAGAGCCGCAGTCCATCCACGTCGAGGAGAAGATCCTCGTCAAGCTGCTGGGCACCGGGATTTTCTTCAATTCGGTGGTCATGGTCGAGATCGGCGGCAAGAAGGTCCGCACGCTCCCCAAGGACGTTGCCTTCCATCCCGTGACGGATCGCCCGCTCCACGTCGATTTCCTGCGCGTCTCCGAGCACGCCAAGGTGCAGGTCAACGTGCCTGTGGTCTTCGAGAACGAAGAAGCGGCGCCGGGCCTCAAGCGTGGCGGCGTGCTCAACGTAGTGCGCCACGAGCTTGAGCTGATCTGCGACGCGGCCTCCATTCCGGACAACATCCCCATCGACCTTACCGGTTTCGATGTGGGCGAGTCGATTCACATCAGCCATGTGAAGCTGCCTGCCGGCGCCGAGCCGACGATCACGGATCGCGATTTCACCATCGCCACCATCGTCGCTCCGTCCGCGCTCAAGTCGAGCGAAGGCGACACGACCAAGGATGACGGCGAAGGCGAAGGCGAGGAGTAATCCTCTCCGGCGGGAGGAGCGCAATCATGCAATTATGGGTTGGCCTGGGCAATCCGGGGCCGTCCTATGCGCTCCACCGGCACAATGTCGGCTTCATGACGGTCGACGTCATCGCCGACGTCCATGGCTTCTCGCCACCGAAAAAGCAGTTCCAGGGCTGGTTCGCCGAAGGGCGGATCGGCCCTGAGAAGATTCTGCTGCTCAAACCCGCCACCTTCATGAACGAGAGCGGCCGGTCCATTCGCGCCGCGCTCGATTTCTACAAACTGGCGGCCGAGGACGTGACCGTCTTCCATGACGAGTTGGACCTCGCGCCGATGAAGGTGAAGGTGAAACGCGGCGGCGGCACCGCCGGCCACAATGGCCTGCGCTCCACCGAGGCGCACATCGGCAATCCCTTTCGCCGCGTGCGCATCGGCATCGGTCATCCCGGCCACAAGGACCGGGTGCACGGCTATGTGCTGGGCAACTTCCACAAGAGCGAGATGGATGCGCTTGCTACCATGCTCGGCGCCATCGCGGCGGAAGCCGAATGGCTCGCACGGGGCGACGATGCCCGCTTCATGAGCGACGTCGCGCGGCGCATGGCGGACGACTGATCGCGCCGGCACTGCAAGCCAACCGCGAGGGTCTCGCAAAAGTTTCTCTCATAAGGAGGAAAGCCGGTGCTCTCGGGAAAGCAGGAGCCCAGCACTCAACCGACACACCTCGGCGCGAGAGGCTGAGCAACCGAACGGGCGCGATCAATGCCCAACGGAGAGAGTACGCAGGGCCGAACGCCGGCCCAGCAGATGGTTGCTGCCGGCGCTCGAAACGCTTCGCAAAGATTGGTGCGGATGGTCGGACTCGAACCGACATGTATTGCTACGGCGGATTTTGAATCCGCTGCGTCTACCATTTCGCCACATCCGCGCCGAGGCGCCAAGAGCGCCGCCTATAAGCGAGCCCCGGCGACATTCCAAGACGCAAGCGGTTGGTGTCCTACATTTCGCGCGTCATGCCCCTTTGGGCATTGCGAATTCTCCCCGAAAAGGTGCACCACGCCGGTTGCGCCTGCCGAACCTCCGCTATAAGGGCGGGGGCGGTGCAGCCTGAATCATGATCCCTTTCCGGGGAAAGGCGTTGCATTGCCCGTGAAATCCACGACTCTCCTTCTCTTTGGCGCCACGGGCGATCTTGCCCACCGGATGCTTTTTCCTTCGCTTTACAATCTTCTGGTCGATGGGCTGTTGCCCACGCCGTTCAATATCGTCGCCTCCGGCCGCACGGAAATGGACGATGCGGCGTTCCGCGAAACAATCGCCCAGGCGCTACGCACCTATCTGCCGGCCGAGATGTGCAGCGAAGAGCGGATCGCGCAATTCCTCGCGACGATCATCTATTGCCCGGTCTCGGCTGGTGACGAAACCCAGTTTGCGGCGCTCGCCAAGCGGGCGCGCACCTTGGGGGACGGGCCCATTGCCGTCTATCTCTCCACGCCCCCTGCCCTGTTCGCGCCCACCGCGCAGGGCCTCGCCAAAACCGGACTGGTGAACGCCACCACGCGCATCGCGATGGAAAAGCCCATAGGGCAGGACCTCCCCTCCTCCCGCGAGGTGAATGACGGCATTGGCGCTCTGTTCGCCGAGGGTCAGATTTTCCGCGTCGACCATTATCTGGGCAAGGAGACGGTGCAGAACCTCATGGTCCTGCGTTTCGGCAACCGGATGTTCGAGCCGCTGTGGAACGCCACCGCCATCGACCATGTCCAGATCACCGTGGCCGAAACCGTGGGGCTGGAAGGCCGCGTTTCCTATTATGACGGCGTCGGCGCGCTGCGCGACATGGTGCAGAACCACATGCTCCAGATCCTCTCCATCATCGCCATGGAGCCGCCGGCGCGGATGGATGCGACCGCCGTGCGCGACGAGAAGGTGAAGGCCCTGCGCTCGCTGCGCCCCATGGATGCCGAGAGCGTGCGCACCCACAGCGTGCGCGGGCAATATCGCGACGGCGCGGTGAAGGGCAAACTCGTCGCGGGCTATCTGGATGAGCTGGGCAGGCTCTCCGATACCGAGACGTTCGTGGCTTTGAAGGCCCATATCGACAATTGGCGCTGGACCGGCGTGCCCTTCTACCTGCGCACCGGCAAATGCTTGCCCAACCGCCAGTCGGAAATCCTCATCCAGTTCAAACCCGTCTCGCACAGCATCTTCAAGCGACGCGGCGCGGGTGGCACGCTCGAGCCCAACCGCCTCATCATCCGCCTCCAGCCCGAGGAGAGCATCCGCATGGTGCTGATGGCCAAACGGCCGGGGCTGGACCGCGAGGGCATCAAACTGGAGGAAGTAGGGCTGGACGTCAGCCTCACCCATCATTTCGCCGGGGACCGGCGCCGCATTGCCTATGAGCGCCTGCTGCTCGACCTGCTGGAAGGTGACGCGACGCTGTTCGTGCGCCGCGACGAGGTGGAAGCACAATGGACCTGGATCGATTCCATCGTCCAGGGCTGGCAGGAAAGCGGCCAGAAGGTCGTCCCCTATGCCGCGGGCACCTGGGGACCCTCGGCCGGCATCGCCCTAATCGAGCGCGACGGAGCAAGCTGGTATGACTGAACTGAACGACACTCTCGCTCGCGTGACGCGCCGCATCATCGAGCGCAGCGCACCTACGCGTGGCCGTTATCTCGATCTCATCAAGCGCGGGCGCGATGCCGGCACGAACCGCACGATGCTGAGTTGCGGCAATCTGGCGCACGCCTTCGCGGCCTCGGGTGACGACAAGCCTGCGATCCGCGCCGGTAACGCGCCGAACATCGGCATCGTCACCGCCTATAACGACATGCTCTCGGCGCATCAGCCCTATGGGCGCTATCCAGAGGCGATCAAGCTGGCCGCGCGCGAAGTGGGCGCGACAGCGCAGGTTGCCGGCGGCGTTCCGGCCATGTGCGACGGCGTGACGCAGGGCCAGGCGGGCATGGAGCTTTCGCTCTTCAGCCGCGACACCATTGCGCTCGGCACCGCGGTCGCGCTCTCCCATGCGATGTTCGAGGGCGCGCTGATGCTCGGCATCTGCGACAAGATCGTGCCGGGCATGCTCATCGGCGCGCTACGCTTCGGCCACCTGCCGGTCATCTTCGTGCCGGCCGGGCCCATGCCCTCCGGCCTGCCCAACAAGGAGAAGCAGCGCGTCCGCCAGCTCTATGCCGAAGGCAAGGCCGGCAAGGCCGAGCTGCTCGATGCCGAATCCGCCAGCTATCACAGCCCCGGCACCTGCACCTTCTATGGCACGGCCAATTCCAACCAGATGATGATGGAAGTGATGGGCCTGCACATGCCCGGTGCCGCCTTCGTCAATCCGGGCACGAAGCTGCGTGCCGAACTGACCCGGGCTGCCACGCACCGCGTCGCCGCCATTGGCTGGGACGGAGAGGATTATCGCCCGCTGGGCCTCTGCATCGACGAGAAAGCCATCGTCAACGCCGCGATCGGCCTGCTGGCCACCGGCGGCTCGACCAATCACGCCATCCACCTGCCTGCCATTGCGCGCGCGGCCGGCATCCTCATCGACTGGACCGATCTGGCCGAGCTGAGCGCCGCAGTCCCCCTGATCGCGCGCGTCTATCCCAACGGGCCGGACGATGTGAACCATTTCCACGAGGCCGGGGGCATGGCGTGGATCATCTCGGAGCTGCTGCGCCATGGCCTGCTCCACCGCGACGTGCGCACCGTCGCGCGCGCCGACCTCGCCGATTATGGCCGCACGCCCATGCTGGTGGACGACGCGCTGGTCTGGGATCAGCCGCCTACCCAGCCCGCCAACGACGCCATTTTGCGCCCGGTGTCCAATCCGTTCAGCGCGGACGGTGGCATGAAGCTGCTCTCGGGCAATCTCGGGCGCTGCATCATGAAGACCAGCGCCGTCGACTCCGCGCGCTGGACCATCGAGGCGCCGGCGCGCGTCTTTTCGGATCAGGATCAGGTTCTTGCCGCCTTCAAGGCCGGCGAACTGGACCGCGACGTGGTGGTCGTCGTGCGCTTTCAGGGCCCCCGCGCCAACGGCATGCCGGAACTGCACAAGCTGACGCCGCCGCTGGGCGTGCTCCAGGATAAGGGCTTCCGCATCGCGCTGGTTACGGACGGGCGCATGTCCGGCGCGAGCGGCAAGGTGCCGGCGGCGATCCATCTCTCGCCCGAAGCTCTGGGCGGCGGGCCTATCGCCAAGCTGCGCGACGGCGACCTCGTGCGCGTCTGTGCCGAGACCGGCACGCTGGAGGCGCTGGTGGATGCCGCGGAATGGGCCGCGCGGACGGAGGCGCCTGCACCCCCGGCCCCCTTCGGAACCGGACGGGAACTCTTTGCCCTGTTCCGGCAGCAGGCCGATTCCGCCGAAGCCGGCGCTTCGCCCGTTCTCGCCGCGATGGAGAGCGAGCGATAAAATAGAAGCGGCCGTCAGACACGAAACAAACGACAAGGAATCGAGGATTCTGTGAAGGAAATCATTGCCGTGGACATTGGGGCAACCAATGCCCGCTTCGCATGTGCCACCCTGGAAGACGGCCTGCCGGTGCTCGGCCCGATCCGCAAATATCGCGTGGCCGACTATCCCACATTCAAAGAGTGCTGGGACCGCTACGTGAAGGATGAAGCCGATACACTGCCCGAACATGCGGTGATCGGCCTCGCCTCGCCGATCGTGGGCGAGGAGATCCGGCTGACCAACGGCTGCTGGACCTTCCGGCCCGCCACGATCGCGCAGGAACTGGGCCTCGATAGCGTCCGGCTGGTCAATGATTTCGCCTGTGTCGCCCATGCCGTCGCCAGCCTGCCGATGACCCAGCTCAAACTGCTTTTCGGCCCTGACAAGCCGCTGCCGCACAACGGCACGGTGACGGTGCTGGGGCCCGGCACGGGGCTGGGTGTCGCCATGATCGTCTTTCACAACGGCCATCCGCAGATCATCGCCACCGAGGGCGGCCATATCGATTTCGCGCCCTACGATCAGATCGAAGCGCGCATTGCCAAGGCCGTGCGCAGCGCGCTCAAGGTCGAGCGGGTCTCGGCCGAGCGCATCGTCTCGGGCCCGGGGCTCAACCAGCTCTACCAGGCCATCGCCGCGCTGGGCGGCACCGAGGCCGACCCGATCAGCGACGCCGATCTCTGGCAGGCGGCGATCAGCGGCAGCATGCCGCTCGCCCGCGCGGCGCTCGAGCGCTTCTGCCTGGCTTACGGCTCCGTCTCGGGCAACCTGGCGCTGGCGCAGGGCGCGCAGGCCGTGGTGCTTGCTGGCCGCCTTACAGAACGCATCCGTCCGTTCCTCCAGACATCGAGCGGCTTCCATCCGCGCTTCGTGGCGAAGGGGCGGTTCCAGGATTTTATGCAGAACATCTCCGTTTACCTCGCCCTGCCCGACGAAGTCGGACTGTTCGGTGCGGCCGCGGCGGCCTTTCGGGAGAACAACGCATGACGCTTTCGGTCGATGAGGTCATGGCGCTGGCGCCGGTCATTCCGGTGCTGGTGGTGGAGAATGTGGGGGATGCCGTGCCGCTCGCCCAGGCGCTGGTCGCCGGCGGATTGCCCGCACTCGAAGTCACCATGCGCACGCCGGCGGCGCTCGACGTGATGCGGGAGATGGCGCAGGTGCCAGGCGCGGTGGTCGGTGCGGGAACCGTGCTCAATCCGGCCCAGCTCGATGCGGCTTTGGCGGCGGGTGCGCAATTCATCGTCTCGCCCGGCCTTACCGAGCCGCTGGGCCGGGCAGCCATTGCTGCCGGCACCGCCTTTCTGCCCGGCACCGCCACGGCGGCCGACATCATGCGCGGACTCGATCTGGGGCTCGACCGCTTCAAATTCTTCCCGGCTGCAACCAGCGGCGGCCTCCCCGCGCTCAAGGCGCTGGCTGCGCCCTTCGGCATGGCCCGCTTCTGCCCCACCGGCGGCATCAACCTGGAGAATGCGCCGGACTGGCTCGCCCAGCCTTTTGTGGGCTGCGTGGGCGGAAGCTGGGTGGTGCCCAAGGGGCCGTTCGATCCCGCGCGCGTGGAAGCGCTCGCCCGGGAAGCCGCCGCGCTGAAGCGCTGAATACGAGAGAAAGGCGACAGATCGGCGGTGCCCCGGCCGAATGGCGAGGCGCCGCGCGGCCAAGATCGATCAAAAAGCCTATCGCGAGCGTTTCAATCCCCCGGTCCATCCCAACTGAACTCCCGGGGGATAGTGCTCTTGCGAAGGCAGAGCCCAGCGGTTGACCACATCTGCTGGCCCGTGACACCAAGCCACAGCGCTCACGCGCTCCCGGCGGAGATCGCCACAAATAATCCCTGTCCGCCGTGACCTTCCGGGTCTCCGATGGCGCTCTCTGGCCCCAAAGCCCTCTAGCGCACGCCGTCCGCGCGCAGCTTCAGGCCTGCCGTGAACAGCGGCGTCATCGTCCGCTCGAACATGCCCGGCGTCATGCCGAAGAAGTGCCGGAACTCGCGATTGACGTGGCTCTGATCGAAATAGTGCAAAGCGGCCAGATGCTCCTCGCTCGGCGTGCCGAAGCCGCGCATGGCCTGCGCTGTCTCCAGGAACCGGCTGCGCCGCAACACCACCTTCGGACCATGGCCGAAGGTCGCGCGGCATAGGCGTTCGAGCTGACGTGTGGAAATGCCCAACCGTCGCGCGGCGTCCCCTACCGCTATGGTGCAATCGTTACGGGCGATATCCTCGAAGCGGGCGATATAATCGTCGGCCGGGCGGCGCCCACACTCGGTGATCCGGCGGCGGACGATCTGTTCGATTGCCGCGACAATGGCGGCATCGTCCCCCGCCGCTGCGACCGCGTCATAGAGGGCATCCGCCAAGGAGCCCCAGTGGCGCTCCAGTGGCTCGGCCCGGTCGGCCAGATCGCTTGCGGGGCAATTGAACAGGCTGCGCCAGCCACAGGGCCGGATTGCGATGCCCACCACATGAAAGCCCCCGCGCACCCGTACCCGCAGCGGTACGCTGTTCGCACCCATCAGCGGCACCGGGCCAAAGCTGGCCCAGCCGGCATCGACTTCGGCCGCCCAGTTGCCGCGCAGGAGCAGGCGGATGAAGGCAGTCTCGGACATGAGCTGATCGATCACCTCGAAGCCCTCCGGCAGCGCGGTCTCGAAGACATAATAGCGCCGGATATAGGGCGCGAGATCGTCGGACGGCGCGTAGTTCCGCGACAGCAGCAATGACCTTCCCCCTCCCCGTGCTTCGAGGATGCTTTTTTCCGTCCGCCACGCTGACAGCCGATTGCGCGGCGGCGTAACCCGGAAAATAACTATGGGAGCGGCGGCGCGAACTCAATCGCGCAATCGCCAGGGCCTATCGCTCGGTGGGGCCCCACAGGCTGGCGCCCAGCACATAGCCGCTTTTGCCCTCCGCCTCGAAGGCGCACCAGCCATTGGCGCACCCCGAGAGCTTGCCGACCACCCCGGGGGCCAGCCGATAGAGTAGCCGCGCGGTCGTCGAGGGCCGGTCGCGCAGTTCCGCTTCGCCGCCCTTTACGATGCCCATGCGATCATCCTTGAGCAGCCGCACGTGGAACCAGCCGACGGTGCCGTCCGGATCCTCGACCTTGCGCCAGTCGGGATAGGTCTCGATCACACGGACGGGCAGGTTGCGGCGCATATAGACCCAGCTTGCCGGGAAATTGCGGCTCGGGCCGACGCGCATCACCGCCTCGCCCTTGGCGATGGAGGCCCAGTAAGGCGGCTTCTTGAGCGCCTGCGCGGACGCGCCGCTGCCGGCACCAGCCAGCGCCGTCAGCCCCAGAGCCGCTCCGAGCCCGATCCGCACCCACATTCCCGTCGAATCTCCCTTGCCGCGCCGCGATGGCGAAGCCGCGTCTTGCCATGCCCTCCGATGGCGAGCAACCGCATCGCAGGCGCGGACCGCGCTTACAATTCGCGAAATCGCGCGGAGCGGATCTGTGTGAACTTGCCGGCCGGGTTGAGCTTGTAGAGCACCAGGCTCTCCAGCTCGCGCACATCGCCCGCGCGGGTCGGCCACAGCTCGAAATCGGGCCAGTCGCGGATGGTGGTGAAGCGCGTGTGGACATGCAGGCCGACGCCGCTTTCCCCCAGCACGATGTCGAGAATGCGCAGTTCTTCGCGGATATGCTGCTTCACCCCCCGATAGAAATCGACAATACCCTGCCGCCCGACGATCCGCTTGCGATCGCCGAGTTGGAAATCGACATCTTCCGCATAGAAACGGGAAAACCCGTCGAAATCGTCGCTGTTGAACGCATCGAGATAAAGCTGGAATTCCTCGCGTGTCATGCTGTCTCCCCTGTTCCCGCCTTACGCGTCAGCGTTACTGAACCTCAAAGCGGACGACGAGTCGAGGTTCGTCGTCCGGCCCGCGAAGATCCGGTTCTCGAAATGCAGGGTGTGGGCTCGGCCCCGGGTAAAAGGGGATATTGCGCGAGGCCGCAGGATCTTCCCGCTGGAGAAAGGCGACTGGATATCAGGGCTGAATTGGACTGGCGACAAGGGCCAAGTGGCGGAGAGGGTGGGATTCGAACCCACGTTACGGTTGCCCGTAAACCGCATTTCGAGTGCGGCGCATTCGACCACTCTGCCACCTCTCCGCAGAGGAGCGCCGGGTCTGGGCGGGCGGGAAGGCCTGCCGACCGGCGTGTCGAGCGGACGCCGTTAGCCGATGGCGAGCGCTTTGCCAAGCGTCCTGCACTGCAAATCTTGCGCTTGCGCAGGGAGGCACTACATCGTGCTCATGAACCAGTCGATCAACGATAGCGCGCCGCGCCGCAAGGGCGCCGCCGACCGCTCCCTCCCCGCCGCCTTCGCGCAGGCGCCGCGTGTCTCGCACGCGTTGTTCCGCATCGGCGACCGCGTGCGGCATAGCATCTTCGGCTTCCGCGGCATCATTTTCGATGTCGATCCCGTCTTCGCCAACAGCGAGGAATGGTATGCGCAGGATCCGCGCCAGCCGGACCGCAACCAGCCCTTCTACCACCTGCTCGCCGATAATGGCGAACAGAGCTACATTGCCTATGTGAGCCAGCAGGACCTGCTTGTCGACGAGGGGCGCGAACCGATCGACCATCCGGCGGTGGACATGATGTTCACGCGTGAGGCCGATGGGGCCTATCGGCTCGACGCCCAGCATTGGCATTGAGGCAGAGGCGGCGCGTCTCGCCGGAGCGAGCGTGCCGCCGCCTGCTATGTCCGCTCAGGCCTTGATCTTCCAGCCCCGCGCCAGAGCGCGATAGCAAGCGAAGCCCAGCGCCAGATTAACCGCGAGCAGCACGGCCCCGCCCAGCAGCACGGGCGAATCCGCCTGGGCCAGAAACCCGTAGCGGAAACCGGAAATGGCATAGAAGAACGGGTTGGCGTGGCTGATCTGGCGGAACAGCGGCGCGACATGATCCATCGAGTAGAAGGTGCCCGAGAGAAGCGAGAGCGGCGTCACCACGAAATTGGCGATAGCAGCGGCATGATCGAACTTCTCGGCCCAGATGGAGGTGAGCACGCCAATGAACGCGAGCATGGCCGTGCCCATCAGGCCGAACCACAGCACCGCCCAGGGATGCGCCGGCATCACATGCACGCCGGGCCACAGCAGCATTGCGCCCCAGATCGCGAAGCCGACCAGGATCGCCCGCGTCATGGACGAGGCGACCAGCGCAAAGAGCAGCTCGCCGGCCGAGACCGGCGGCATCAGGAAATCGACGATGGTGCCCTGCATCTTGCCGGCGAGCAGCGAGAAGCTGGCGTTCTGATAGGCATTCTGGATCATGCCCATGACGATGAGGCCGGGCGCCACGAAATCCGCGAAGGGCGCGCCCATCACGGTGATACCGCCCCGCCCCAGCGCGAGGGTGAAGATCACCAGATAAAGAAGGGTCGTCACGGCAGGCGCCCAGATCGTCTGGAGCTGCACCTTCATGAAGCGGCGCACTTCCTTCATGTAGAGCGCGAGCATGCCCGCCCAATTGACGTTACGGATAACGAGCACGCCGGGCTCGTGCTGGATCAGGCCGGATACGGGGCCGGGCTCGCTTTGCTCTGACATGTCTGACATGCAACGCGGCCTATCCATTCCAGTCTCGTTTCGCAACGCGCACTTGCGTAACGGCGCGCGCCGACGCACATTTGACCTTTGGCCCTCGCGCTCCCATATGGCGCACACATCATTCCTAGGAAGCACTCATCCATGTCCTGGACAGACGAACGCATCGACCAGCTCAAGCAGATGTGGGAACGCGGCATGACCGCAAGCCAGATCGCCGAGGAACTGGGCGGCGTGTCCCGCAATGCCGTCATCGGCAAGGCGCATCGCCTGGGCCTGCAAGCCCGTCCCTCGCCCGTGAAGGCCGCCGACGCGAGCCCCAAGGCCGCCGCACGCAAGGCTGCGGCGAGCGCTGCGCCTGCGAGCCCGCCGCGTGCCCCGGCCAAGCCGCGCGAGAAGCCGGCCGCCGTCGCCGCGCCGGCGCCCGCGCCCAAGGCGCCGCCCCCGGCCGCTGCGCCGCAGCCCGCACCCGCGCCGCGCCCGGCAGCAGCAGCCTCCGCGCCGGCCACGGAAGGCGCCGCGCCGCCGCCCCCGCCGCGCATCGTCTCGGTGGGGCCCGGCGGCTTCCTGCGCCAAGGCCCCGGCGATCTCCAGCAGCCCATTCCGCCCGCGCCGCCGCGCCGTCTGGTGCCGGCCAAGCCGAGTCCGGAAATCGCCGACAAGACCAGCCTGCTCGATCTCAACGAGAAGATCTGCAAATGGCCGCTCGGCCATCCCGGCGAGCCCGATTTCCATTTCTGCGGCGAGAAGGTGAACCCCGGCTTTCCCTATTGCGTGGAGCATTGCGGCCGTGCCTATCAGGCGCAACTGCCGCGCGGCACTCGTCGCCCGCCCCCGCCCCTGCCCTATGGCGGCCCCCGCGTCCGCTAAGGTTGGCTAGTTGGATGGACTGATCCCGGCGCTGCGGCGCTGGGGTGAGGCCGTGTGGCTGAGCCGCGCAGGTCACTGGCAGATGCGGCGGCTCAATCAGACGCGTTGCCTGCTGGGTGTCGCGCTGTGCTAAGGTCCAAGCACCGTGGTGCTCCTGCGAAGGCAGGAGCCCATGATCCCGGCGAATATGCGTCGCTGCCAGGGGCTCCTGCCTTCGCAGGAGCACAAGGGAGGATGCAGGACGAAAGGCCGGGCGTGCCGTCGCCACTGGCTCGCGGCGCGCCGTCGCATATTTTGCTGGCTCTCTCCACCGCGTGTTGCTTTCGCGCAGCGATCTCAGATCAACTGCGACATCTGCTTCATGCTGCAGCGCTACCCCGCCCGCACTCAATCCCGGTGAGCGGCCGCGCTGCTCTTGAGATAGGCGGCAATGTCGGCGATGGCCGCATCGGTCAATTCCGCCTTGCGGAACATCGGCATGGCGCCCGATCCGTTGCGCAGGAAGAAGCGCAGAATGTCCACGTCAAGATCGGCGCGGTGTTCCAGCGCGCCCGGCACCTCGCCACTATATTTCCGGTCCAGTGCCGCCGTGCCGGGCAGCTTGGGCGAGCCGTCATCGCCGGGGCCCTGACCATGGCAGGGCGCGCATTGCCGTTCGAACACCACGCGGCCACGCTCCGCTGACGCGCCGGCGCTCTTGCCGTCTGCGGCCAGCCCCGGCGTAGCGAGCATTGCCGCGAAGCCGGCGGCGAACAACGGCCGACAAAATGCGCTCATGCTCATGACTTGCGGAACCTCCGGGGCCAGATGCCGCCGCGCCCGGGCGCGATGATGCCGTCGGGATCGATGGCATCCTTCAGGCTTTCGTGAAAACGGCGCAGCGCGTGATTGTTGAAGCTGTAGGTATCGGAGACCGCGTCCTGATAGAGGGGTGCGGCGCGATAATCGCCCCAGCCATGCTCCGCGGCCACCGCCACGGCCTTGCGCATCGCGCGGTCCACCATGGCGTTGTGCGCGGGGTCGGCGCGACGCACGGAGGGGGCGAACACCATCTGGAAGGCGAAGCTGTGCCAGTGCAGCGGCGCGGTGGTGGCATTGAAGTAGCTCGACAGCCCCTTGAACTCGCGCAACGTGTCACACATCACGCGCTGCATCTCGAACACCGCCTCGGCCGCGCGCGGAAGCACCGGGAAAAAGCCGAGATGCCCGTCATCACGCACGATCTTCCACATGCCCAGGCTCGGCACGCCGAGCGCGCCGTGGCGGCGGATGCTGGTGCGATAGGGCTGCGTCTTGTTCTCCATCTGCGCGGGCGTGGCCGGTAGTGGAAAGGCGTCGCCATCGATGACCTTGGCGCCCGGAATGGCGGAAAGAACGAGATCCTTGGCATAGGCCCAGTTGGCCGCCGTGGTCGCCTCGGGCCCGAAGAACTGCAAATCCACCTGCCAACTCGGCAGGCCGGCCGCGCTGGCCGCCGCGTCCATCTCCGCATCGCTGGGACCGCCCGCCTTGGTCGCCAGTGCCGCGAAATCTGGCTTGCCCATCAGCGCGGCGAGCGGCGAGGCATGCACAATCTCGCCGCAGAGCATGGCGTCGTTCAACTTGTTGCAGATGTCGACCAGCTTCACATAATCGCGGCGGCGCGGCACGGTGACGAGGCCGGTGCGGTAGAATTCCGGGCGGGGATACAAGCGAAAGCCCATCTTGGTGACGATACCGAAATTGCCCTGGGCAAAGAGGCCGGAGGGATCGGGACCGAAGCCGTATTTATATTCCTGCCACGTCTTGGCGCCGGGCAGTGCGCCCATGCCGGTGCGCATCAGCTCGCCATTGGGCAGCACCACTTCCATGCCGCAGCTCGCGCCGATATGGTCGCGAAACCAGGCCATGGTGTAACCGATGCCGCGCTCCAGCGCATTGCCGATCGGGCTGCCCCAGCCCGGATCGGGGCAGTCGATCATCAGCTTGAGGCCCTTCTCCTCGATGGCGCGATAGAGATCGAAATAGGAAACGCCCGGCTCGACCAGCGCGAAGGCCCGGGACTCGTCCAGTTCCAGCACGCGGTTGAGGCGCTTCAGGTCCACCACCACGCTGCCCGGCACATTGGGCGACGGGCCACCATAGCCGAAATTCTTGCCGGTGGAGATCGGGTAGAGCGGAATACGATACTTCCCGGCGATGCGCACCACCGCCTGCACCTGTTCCACCGTGGCGGGCGCGACGGCGGCGGAGGCCTTGCGCTCCTGGTCCGTATCCCAGACGGGCGAGAAGCTGTCGCGATAGGGGCCGAGGTCTTCCTCGCTGGAGAATGTCCAGTCGGCACCCACCGCTTCGCGGAAATCGGCAAGCGCACGCGCGAAGTCCACAGGCGAGAGATCGGGAGGAAGCAGCGCCATGGATCAGGCCATCACGCTGGGGTGAACAGGCGCAATGACCCAACGCACCAGCGCCGGGCGGCCGTTGGCGGCGGGCGCGACCGTCTCGCGCTCGACAACGCGCCGGCCTCTGCCCCAGGCGAGCTGCTCCAGCACGAACAAGGCATCGCTGCCGGTGGTGCCGGCGACGAGGAAGCCGCGTCCGCGCCAGGCCTTGTCCAATGTGCCGATCCACAGGGGGGTCACGTCCCCATCGTGCAGCGTTGCCGCGCGTAACGACGGGGCCAGTTGGCCATAGCGCGCATCGCTGACCCACAGCGCCACCCCTTTCCCGGCAGCGCGCAGGGCAGCCGGAAAGCCGAGCGCGAGCGGCGCGGCGGCGCCGATCTTGAGCAGATGACGGCGGTTCATCATCGGGCGGCTCCCTTCTTCGCGGGACTTGGCTTGGAGAGGTAGGCGCCCAGATCGGCGAGCTGCGCGTCGGAAATCTCGGTCTTGCGGAACGGCGCCATCCACGCGACGCCATTGCGCACGAAGAAGGCGACCAGCTCGGGCGTCAGGTCCGTGCGGGCTTCCAGCGCGGCCGGCACTTCGCCCTGATATTTGGTCTGGAGCGCCAGCGTGCCGGCAAGGCGCGGATTGGGATCATGGCAGGCCGCGCACCAGGCCTGGAACACCTGCTTGCCGCGCGCAGGGTCCGGAGCCTCAGCCCACGCCGGCGCCGCAACAGTCGCGACAAGGCCGAGCGCGAGCACTGCGCCTGCGATGCGAGCGGTCATGCGGCCCTCCCCTCACGCAGATGCTTGGGCCAGACGCCATAGCGCCCGGCCGAGAGAATGCCGTTCGGGTCCAGCGCGTCCTTGATGCGCTCGTTCACGCGGCGCAGGATATTGTTGTTGAAGCTGTAGCTGTCCATCACGGCATCCTGGAAAGCGGGCGGGCACCGATATTCACCCCAGCCGTGCGCCGCGCAGACGCGGATCACTTCGCGCACCGATTCGCGCAGGCGCTTGTTGGCCGCCATATCGTTGGAGACCGGCACGGCCGCAAAGAGTACGAACGAGCGCGTCCAGCAGGTGACGGCGGGGCTGAACATGAAGAGCGGGATGTCGAGCCGTTCGCACGCCTGACGCATCACGCGATTGGCTTCGACATAGCCCTTGCCACTGCGCGGAATGACCGCCGAGAACCAGATATGCCCCGCGCTCGGCTCCGGATTGTTGGGACTGCGCGACCCCACGGCGAAAATCTCCAGACTGGGGATGCCGAAGCGGGCCTTGGGAACCTTGGCGGCGGCGGCAGCGTCCAGCGGCAGCTTGACGAACTGGCTCTCGCGAAAGCGCGCGCCCTCGAATGCCTTGTTGAAGCGCTCCTGCACATACTCCCATTGCGCACGGATCACCTTTTCCGGGCCGTAGAAGGAGACCGAGAAGCGCCAGGCCGGCAGCCCCGTCTCGCGCACCAGCCGATCCATTTCCTCGGGCGCCGGAATCTCCTGGAACATCATCGGATTGTCGCGCGTCATCACCGGCGAGCCGACCGACGGCATACCGTTGAAGATATTGCTGTATTCCAGCTCATTGACGAGATCGATCAGCGGCTCGATGTCGGCGAAACGCTGGAGGTCAACCGAACAGCTCAGATAGGCTTCCGGCTGCGGGAAGAGCCAGAAGCCCATTTTTGTCACGACACCGAGCGAGGACTGACGAAAGAGCCCATCGAGGCACGGGCCGATGCCCATGCGATATTGCTGCCAGGTTTCCGCACCGGGCATGGCGCCCATGCCGGTGCGCAGCACCTCGCCATCGGCCAGGACGGCCTCGATGCCGCACTGCGCCTCGAAATGGCCGCGATAGGGCGCGGCCGTGTAGCCGCCGCCTGAATCCAGCGCATTGCCGACCATGCTGCCCCAGCCCGGATCGGGCACGTCCAGCCATAGCTTCGAGCCGGTGGCCTGGAGGTGCTGGTACATGTCGAAATAGGAGACGCCCGGCTCAACGAGGCAGGAGGCATTGCCTTCGTTCACCTCGATAATGCGGTTCATCCGCTTGAGATCGAGCACGACACTGCCCGAATAGACAGGCGCCGAGCCGCCATAGCCAAGATTGCGGCCAGTGGAGATGGGATAGAGCGGAATGCCGCGCACATTGCACAGGCGCACCACGGCCTGCACTTCCTCCACCGATTTGGGCGCAATGGCCGCGGAAGCGACGCGTTCCTCGGGCTCGCCGTGCAGCAGCGAATAAGCATCGCGGTAGAGCGCCACGTCAGCATCGCTGGTGAAGACCCACTCCGCCCCCACGACGGACTGCGCCTCTTTCATGGCATCAGCGAAGACGGCGGCCGTCAGGCCGGTAGGAAGCTGGGGCACGACACCTCTCCGCAATTCTCTTCAGATCAGGATTTACACGTTTGTGTAAATTTGCCTTCCCGAGCCGTCAAGACACTCCATGCTGCCTTCCGCTGCGCCGCGCGACTTGATAGGTCGCACCCATGGCCCGCAAGCCGCCCGCCACTCAGACCGCCGAACAGACGCGGCAACGCCTTCTGGGCGCGACCGAGACCCTCGTCGTGCGCGAGGGGGTCGTGTCGCTGAGCGTCCGGCGCATCGCCAGCGAGGCAGGCGTTAATTCGGCACTCATCCGCTATCATTTCGGTGATGTGGAGGGGCTCCTGCGCGAGCTGGCGCACCTCAACGCCATCCAGATCCGCGATGCGCGCGACCATCTGCTCGACAGCCTGGAGGCTGACCCCTCACCCGACTTCGCCGCGAGCGTGGATGCACTGGTCCTCCCGCTCTGGGCCCCTGCCGCCCTGTCGCGGGACCAGCGCGCCATCGTGGTGCTCGACGAAATCTATGCGCGCGCAACACGCGCGCTGCATGAGGCGATCTGGCGCGAATTCGCCAGCGGCGTTGCTCGCGTAACCCAGTTGCTGCGCCGGGCTCTCGGCGGTGAAGTGGATGAAATGGCGCTCGCCTGGCGAATCCGCTTCGTGACCGCCGCCGCCCTCGATGTGCCGCCGCGCTCACCGCGTTCGGAAGAACATCCCCGCAGCGCCATCTACGGCCGCGACACGTCCGAAGAGCGCCTGGCCCAGTTCCGGCGCTTTGCGCAGCAGGCCCTGCGGGTCATCTGAAGGCGCGGCGTGGCGGGCGCCCCTACCCACTCGTGACCGAGATGTCACTCACGCGATCGGCGGCGCGCAACGATAGCCGATTCCAGCCGTTGTTGAGCGACATCAACCGAATCTTGACGATGATGAGGCACGCGCGGGCCGTGTTTTATGAGATAGAAACCTTCGATGACTCTCCGCTGCTCCGCATCGTCATGCGGGGCTATTGGACAATGGCAACGTTCAGCGACTTCATGCGCGACTGCGGCGAGGCCATTCAGCGCCTCATGGCACGGTACGGGCGGTTCGATATGCTCAGCTCCTGCGACGACTTCGCTATCCAGGGGCCCGACGTGTCGGCGGCATTCGAGCAGCTCAAGCAGCAGGCCGCAGAAACCCCGCAGAACCGCCTCGCTATCGTCACGAGCAAAGCACTCGGAAAAATGCAGGCCGAGCGTCTCCTCGGCAATTCGCACAGCAAGATCTTTTCGACCGAGGCCGCGGCCCTTGCCTGGCTTGCTAGCCCGTCTCCGACCAACGCGCGCTGATCGCCTCGAAGTCCGCCCGCCATCTTGAGGCGGAATGATCGACTTTTTCGGCTCTCCCAGCCTTGCAAAAGGCATAGAAAAACCCCGGGAAGCCAAAGCTTTCCGGGGTTTTCCATGGTGGGCGTGGCAAGGATTGAACTTGCGACCCCTGCGATGTCAACACAGTGCTCTACCACTGAGCTACACGCCCACTCGAGGGAGGGCCCTTACGCGGGGCCGGCGGCCCGTGCAAGCGCTATCTGGGAAATTCTTGGCCCTGAAGTCCTGGCGTGGTCAAGGCAGGCCGCTAGCGCTGGTCTTGTCGAACATGCGGTCGACCTCCAGCACCAGATCGCGCAGGTGGAAGGGCTTGGAGAGCACCTTGGCTTCGGGCGCAACGCGGCCGGCGCGCAAGGTGACGGCGGCGAATCCGGTAATGAACATCACGCGCGTCTCCGGCGCGATCTGCGCGACATGCTGGGCCAGCTCGATCCCGTCCATTTCCGGCATGACAATGTCGGTCAGCAGCAGATCGAATCGCTCTTCGCGGATCAGCGGCAGCGCCGCCGTGCCCCGGTCGACCGCGACCACCTCATAGCCCGAGCGCTCCAGCGCGCGGCACAGATAATGGCGCATAGACTCATCGTCTTCTGCCAGAAGAATGCGGATCATGCTTAGCTCGTCGTCCCAAATACAAGTGCATCCCGCGCCCGGCCGTGCGCCGGGTCCGCCCGTCGGGCTTGGCGGGAAGGGCGAACATATGCGACAAGCCCTTAAGATTTTCCATCGCATTTGATGAGGAAATCAGGCGATCATGGCATTTCTTGCCGGGCATGGCCGCGGCGGACGGAAAGGACGGACATGGCATGGACCCGCGCGGCATGACGGCGGATGTAGCGATGCAGCCGCCCGGTGTGACGCCCAACGCCCGCCACGATGCCTATGACCGCTATGGGGAGCCCGGCGCACGCTCGCCGCTGGTGATCGCCGTGCCCCATGCCGGGCGTGCTTATGGCGCGGCACTGCTTGCCCGCGCACGCGTCGCGCCGGCCACGCTGATGCGGCTGGAAGACCGGCTGGCCGATCTCCTCACCCATGACCTCATTGCCGAAGGCGAATGCGTGGTCATTGCCCGGCGGCCGCGCGCCATGATCGACCTTAATCGTGACGAGCGAGAGATCGATCCGCAATCTGTCACGGGCCTGCCGCGCACTGCGCGGCTGCAATCAAGCGCCAAGGTGCGCGGCGGGCTGGGCCTGGTGCCGGACCGCCTGGCCTATGCCGGCGCGCTATGGCGCCATCCCCTGCCCTACGATGAACTGGTCCAGCGCATCGAACGCACCCACCGGCCTTATCATGCGGCCCTGGGCGCGGCCCTGGACACGGCCCGCGCGCGTCATGGCGCGGCGCTGCTTCTGGATGTGCATTCCATGCCGCCGATCAGCCCGGGCGCCAGCGCGGAGGCGGGGGCGCCGCGCGTGGTCATCGGTGATCGATTCGGCCACAGCGCCGCCAATCGCCTGACCGATCTCGCTGCCGACATCGCGCGCGGCCACGGGCTCGAGGTTGCGATCAACGTCCCTTATTCCGGCAATCATATCCTGGAGCGCCACGGCCAGCCCGGACGCGGCACACACGCCATCCAGATCGAGATCGACCGAACGCTTTACCTCGCACCCGATCTCATGTCGCCGAGCGCCCACTTGCCCGCGGTCCGCCGCCTGCTCGCCGACATGGCGCAGGCGCTCGCCCGCGAGCTGAGCGAACCGGGCCTCGCGCTGGCCGCCGAATGATGGCTGCAGCCGAGTCCTCTAAAAGAATGACGTGCAACCCATAAAAAAACCACCCCGTGCGCATGGCTCGGGGTGGCCTAGGTTCAGGGAGGAGACGTCCCGAAAAGGGCGGGACGCCCACGCAACGGCCCGAAAAGGGGGGAACAAGCCGTCGCGTACTGAAGAGATAAGGCAACAGCCCAAAATTTTCAAGGGCAGCGCACGCTAAGGTCTTGCATTTTATTTGCAGCCGCATCCCGCTTCATCGACTCTGGCGCACAGGAAGTCGCGCCGGCCCCATTTTCACGAAGGATTACAGGCACCCGTAGCGCCGTAGGCCCCAGTTGCGAACCATGTCGCCGGATGAGCCGCCACCGCGTGCAGAAAACAAATTCAGCACGACCGGGGATTAGCGCCGGTCATCGACGAGAAGGGCGCCCGGCCGAACCGTGGATCATGCACGGCCCGGCTGGTAAACCCCTGCCCGGCTCAGGCCGGCTGCACCTCGAGCGTCGGGCCGAGGCCATATTCCTGCTGCTTGGCGAAAATCTCGCGCATGCCCTGGAGCGAGAAGAGGTGCGCATAGAGCAGCGGCAGCATGCCGTTCTGGCTGAACTTGCGGAGCTGGTCACCGCGCAACTCGCGCAGCTTCTCTTCGTTGACCATCTGGAAGCCACGATAAACGAAGGGCTTCTCGACGGACTGATGCTGAATGGAAAGCTCGCCCTCCATCAGCAGCCCGCTCTCGACCAGATCGGCCATGAACTGCCCGGTACGGCGTGCTGCCTGCTCGAACTGCTCACAGAAAGCCAGGATGTCCTTGGTCATCGCGCTCGGCTCGCCCGCATCATCGAACAGGGCCTCGCCTTCGTCGAACTCACCGACATTGGTGGCGCTGGGATCGAAGCACAGCGAAAGCTCGTCCTTGGTCGGATCGAGCCGCGCCAGAAGCCAGGGATAGCGGCGGATATAGGCCGGCACATAGCCATCGTTGCGGCGCAGCTTGCCTTCGGCATCGACCATGACGTTGACGCCTTCGTTGAGGCCCATCAGCACCAGCGGCACGGGATTGTCGCCGGCCGAGAAGACGATCGGCAAATGCCGCTGCGTCGCAGCGAACTCGTCGATGGTCAGCGGCACGGCATGCTCCTTCGCCAGGAAGGGCGCCGTCTCGATGGGACGGATACGGAAGTTCCGGTGCTGCTCCTTATTGAGTGGCACGAGATCCTTGTAGAGAAACGGCAATTCCTGAGGCTTCGGCGCGCTGGCCATGGCAATCAATCTCCCAAGCGGTCTATGCGGTGCGCGGCGAGGGGGACGCGCGGGCCGGCTAATCGAGCGTCGGCCATAAAGGGCTCATCTGGACGGCGCAAGGGGAACGAGCTTGCCGGGATTGAGCAGCCCGGCGGGATCGAAAGCCTGCTTGATGGCGCGCACCGCATGGAGCCGCGCCGGCTCGGCCAGCCGGGCGAATTCGTCGATCTTCATCTGGCCAATGCCGTGCTCGGCGGAAATCGAGCCCCCGGCCGCCACCACCTGATCGTTGACGAAGCGCGTGGCCGCCTCGCCATGGCGCGCAAGCCAATCCCGCGCCGCTTCGATCCCCTCGGCCATCGGCGCGCGGACATGGAAATGCACATTGCCATCCCCCAGATGCCCGAAGGAGCTGGCGCTCGTGCCGGGAAACTGCGCCGTGCACAGCGCCGCTGCCTCCGTCATAAAGCGGGGCATGTCCGCGATCGGCACGCTGATGTCGAACTGCAGCGCCGGCCCATGGGAACGCTCGCCTTCCGACGCGCTCTCGCGAATCTTCCAGAAGGCCTCCGCCTGCGCCTCGCTGGCGGCGAGCGCGGCATCCAGGATCAACCCCGCCTCGAATGCGTCGCCCAATGCCGTTTCCATGCGGGCTTGGGCGCTCGGGCCCTCGGCGGCATCGTCCAGATCGATCTCGATCAGCGCATACCAGGGGCACACCGTCTCCAGCGGGCGGCGCGTGCCGGGCACGGCCGCGAGGATGAGCGCCACCGTTTCCTCGCCCAGCACCTCAAACCCCTCGACCACCGGCCCGACGCTCGCTTCCATGCGGCGCAGCAGCGCCAGGGCCTGCGCGGGCCCTTGGACACCGACCCAGGCAACGCAACGGTCGGCAATGCCCGGCACCAAGCGCAGGCTGGCGGTCGTGACGATGCCCAGCGTCCCCTCCGCGCCGATCAGCAACTGCTTGAGGTCGTAGCCGCGATTGTCCTTCTTGAGTGCGGCGATGCCGTCATGGACAGAGCCGTCCGGCAGCACCGCCTCGATGCCCTCGACCAGCGCGCGCATGGTGCCGTGGCGCAGCACCTGCGTCCCGCCGGCGTTGGTAGAAATGAGCCCGCCCACCGTCGCCGAGCCCTTGGCGCCGAGACTGAGCGGGAAGCGCCGGCCGACGGCTTGCGCCGCCTCGTGCAACGTGGAGAGAATGACGCCCGCTTCACATACTGCCAGGTTCGCTGCGGCATCGATGGCGCGGATGCGGTTCATGGCACGCAGCGAGAGGATGAGCGCGCTGCCGTCTGCCGGGGGGGTGGCGCCGCCGACCATGGAGCTGTTCCCGCCCTGCGGCACCAGCGGCACCTTGTGGGCTAGCGCGACGCGCATCATCGCCGCCACCTGCTCGGTGGAACGCGGCACCAGCATGGCGGCGGCCTGCCCGTGGAACTTGCCGCGCCAGTCGGTCAGCCAGGGCGCGATCAGGTCCGGATCCTCAACGAGGCCCTGCGGCCCGGCGACGGCGCGAAAGGCATCGAGAACGGCGGGGGAGATCGCGGAACTGGTCATGGGCGCTCCTATGCCGCGTCCACGCCGCCAATGCTAGCGGGCCCGCCCAATTCATCGGCTGTTCAAGCGGCGGAGCCTAGAAGATCGGCGTGCCGCTCATGCGGCAAGTGGGGTTCCTTGAAGGCACCGGCGCGGCAGCGAAGTCCCAGGCGCGGTCGACGCGGCCGGGCTTTTGATCGCCGCTTCGGATAAGTTGAATGTCGGTCCATGCTGGGGCAGGATCGAATCCCAGAGGGTATGATCGACTTGTTCAAGCTTGCGCCGCCGTTTCTGCTGTCCGCGCTCGTCTGCGCGTCGGCGGCCGCGCAGCCGTCGCCCGAAGCGCCGGAGACGTCCCGGGTGCAACTGGCGCAGGTCACGATCGAGCAGCGCGTCATCATCCGTATCCCGCTGGTGCGCCCCGGCGCGCCCGACCGGCGCGGGGCCGCCGCGCCCACCCCGCCCCTGCCCGAGGACGATTCCTCCCTCTTCCGGGAGATCAAGGGGCCCCGCTGCCTGCGCGTGGACCGGCTGCGCGGCGCGGTCATCAATCCCGTCACCGGCGTCACCATGGTCACGGACAAGGAAGAGCGCTTCCGCGCCCATTTCGGTCGAGCCTGCCGCGCCACCGATTTCTATTCCGGCTTCTATATCGAGCCGCATGAGGACGGGGCGCTCTGCGCAGGCCGGGATGCACTGCACGCCCGCAGCGGCTCGACCTGCGACATCGAACGATTCGGCAGGCTGGTGCCGGACGAATAGCGGCGCGGCCGTGCAGATCGGCCTGTTCAAGCCTGTCTCCCGCCGATAAGGGCGGCGCCATGCGCGTGGACCTCTTCGACTTTGCTTTGCCGCCCGAACGGATTGCCCTGCGCCCCGCCGTTCCGCGCGATGCCGCGCGGATGCTGGTAGTGAACGATGCGGGCCTGCACGACCGCATTGTGCGCGACCTGCCGAGCATGCTGCGCGCGGGCGACTGCCTCGTCTTCAACGACACCCGCGTCATCCCCGCCCAGCTCGAAGGGCAGCGCGGCAATGCGCGCGTTGGCGTCACGCTGCACAAACGCCTCGGCCCGCGCGACTGGCAGGTGTTCATGCGCAACGCCCGGCGCGTGCGCGAGGGAGACGTCATCGAGTTTGCCGCCGGCGTGCAGGCCTGCGCCGGTGCGCGCGATGTGGACGGCGGCGTGACCATCACCTTCCTGGGCGAAGAGCCGGTCGAACTGCTGCTGGAGCGCGCCGGGCAGATGCCGCTCCCGCCCTACATCGCCAGCAAGCGCCCGACCGACGCGCGCGACCGCGAGGACTATCAGACCATGTTCGCGCGCGATGCAGGTGCCGTCGCCGCGCCCACGGCCGCGCTGCATTTCACGCCGGCCCTGATGGCGGCGCTGGCCCCGGCGGGCGTAACGCACGAGACGCTGACGCTGCATGTCGGCGCCGGCACCTTCCTGCCGGTGAAGGCGGACGATACCGACGCGCACCGCATGCACGCCGAATGGGGCCGCATCGATGCCGCGACCGCCCAGCGGCTGAACGCCGTGCGTGCGGAGGGCGGCCGGCTGATTGCGGTCGGCACCACCAGCCTGCGCCTGCTGGAAAGCGCGGTCGGCGCGGACGGATTGCTGCACCCCTTCGAGGACGAGACGCGCATCTTCATCACGCCGGGCTATCGCTTCCGCGCCGTGGACGGGCTCATGACCAACTTTCATTTGCCCCGCTCGACCCTCTTCATGCTGGTGAGCGCGCTGATGGGGCTGGAGCGGATGCAGGCCGTCTATGCCCATGCCATTGCCGAGGGCTATCGCTTCTACAGCTATGGGGATTCGAGCCTGCTGCTGCCCTGAGGGCCGCAGCATTCAGGACCCGCTAACCCTTTTTCCCATAGAGCCGAGACAACGTCTCGATTCCGGCGTGGCATGGTGCCCGCCTTCTGCACGGGACGCCGAGCAAGGCCGCTATGTTCCGTTCCAAGATCCGTCCGCTCGCGCTTCTTCTGGTGCTTCTGCCGACCCCTTCCCTGGCGGCTTCCACCATCACCAGCCCGATCGTCGATCCGTCCAACGCCTGGGCGGGAATCGCCTGGTGGGGCGTGAGCGTCTCGCAATTTTCCACCGTCGATCAGACACTGAGCTTCACGATTGCGGACGATAGCAAGATCGACATCTTCATGCAGGGCGCGTCCAAATTCCAGTTCACCGACGTGCTGCTCAACGGTCAGTCCATCGCGAGCGACTTCACGCTTGCGGGTTCGCCGACCTTGCAAGCCACGGGCTACGCGGCCGCCGGCACAATCTCGCTCACCTTCCAGGCGGATTATACCTGCCGCGACTGCTGGGGCGACTGGTTCGGCGGCTATGTGCAGGTCAGCAAGGCCACGCTGCCGGTTACGCCGCCGCCATTGCCGCTGCCGGATGGCAGCGTGGTGGCGCCGCCGCCGCCCAGCGACGTGACCTTCAACCCCATACCCGAGCCCGCAAGTTGGATGATGATGATCGGCGGCATGGGGCTGGTCGGCGCGCTCATGCGCCGCCGGGCGCGGGCGCCGCGGATGGCCTGAGCTACAATAGCCCCAGCTTGCCCAGTTCCTGCGCCAATCCACCGGGCAGCGCCTCCCCACCATCGAGCGCATCCAGGTCCGCCGGCGCGTCCTCCTGAGTGAGATAGCGCCAGCCCTGATGGGCACGACGGGGGCGCGGCGCCACCGCGATGAGTGTGGGTGCCAGGTGAATCCAATGCTTGCCGCCCCCTTCCCGCTCCTCGAAGCGCAGGATCGGGCTGCGGCCGATAAGCGTGTGGGCCAATATCCAGTAGAGCGAGCCGCCCGCCATCTCCGCCTGCCGCTTGGGCAGGTAGCGCGTGGTGATGTGCGCTGCCTCGCTGTGGCTTTCCAGCCATTCCCGCAGATCGCGCGCGCTCTCGCAGCCAAAGGCGATTTTGGTCATGTGGAGCGGCATGTGCCTAGCCCCCCAGCCCCGCCAGCGTCGCCAGCCCGAGAAAGGCCAGGAACCCCATCGAATCGGTAATCATGGTGACGAAGATGGAAGAGGCGACCGCCGGATCGATATTGAAGCGGTCGAAGGCCAGCGGCACGGCCACGCCCGCGATCCCCGCGGTGACGATGTTGGTCATCATCGCCGCCGCGATGACGCCGCCCAGCTCGGCATTGCCGAACACGATGGCGACACCCGCACCGATTACCGCCGCCACCGTCGCGCCATTGAGGAAGGCCACACGCAACTCGCGCAGAATGGCCCGCCAGGTGTTGGACGCGGTAATCTGGTTGGTCGCGAGCGCGCGCACCGTCACCGCCATGGTCTGCGTGCCGGCATTGCCGCCCACGCCCGCGACAATCGGCATCAGCGTGGCCAACGCCACCATGCGCTCGATCGCCCCTTCGAATGTGGCGATGACGGTGGAGGCAACAAGCGCCGTCAGCAGATTCGCGAGCAGCCAACGCACGCGTGCCCGGTAGCTCTCCATCACCGGTTCGTTGATGTCGCCATCGCCGGCACCGGAGAGGCGCAGCACGTCCTCGCCCGCTTCCTCCTGGATGATGTGGACCACGTCGTCCACGGTAATCATGCCGACGAGGCGGTTGGCCGGATCGACCACCGCGGCGGAGATCAGCGCGTATTTCTGGAAGCGCAACGCCACTTCCTCCTGGTCCATGTCGACCGGGATGAGCGTCTGCTCGCGCTGCATCACGTCGGTCATGGCCACGGTGCGAGGGCAGCGCATCACCCAGCTCAGCCGGCAGGTGCCGACCGGCCGATGGGCGGCGTCGACCACGAAGATTTCCCAGAAATCGGACGTGAGATCGACCGTCTCACGCAGATAGTCGATGGTCTGGCCGACCGTCCAATGCTCGGGCACCGCGACGAGATCGCGCTGCATCAGGCGGCCGGCGGTCTCCTCGCCGTAGGAGAGCGCGCTCTCGATGGCGGCGCGGTCCTCCGGCTCCATCGCCTCCAGAACGGCCTGCTGGTCCTCCTTGTCGAGATCCTCGATGATCGCGACAGCGTCATCCGTGTCCAGCTCGGCGGCGAACTCGGCGAGCTGCTCGGGCGCCAGCGCCTCGATCAGCGTTTCGCGGACATGCTCGTTCAGCTCGGAGAGCACTTCGGCGCCGACCAGATCGCCGAGCGCGGCGGCCACGTCCGCGCGGCGCTCTTCCGGCGTCAGCTCCAGCAGGTCGGCAATGTCGGCGGGGTGCAGCGGATCGACCAGCGTGCGCGCCGCCTCGCCGTCTCCTGCCTCAACTGCCGCGAGCACAGCCGAGACGAACTCGGGCTTCAGGCGGTCGTCCTCGTCGAGATTGGTTTCTGGAAAGGCGGCGAGCGCTTCGAGAAGCTCATCCTGCTCGGGGAGGGCGGAGTCGCGCACGCCGGAGGGGCCGGTTTCGCTCATGAAAACGCCTCCTTTTGCGCGGTGCCATGCGGGCAGGCCAGTTCCGGGCCGCGCCTCCCTTTTGCGCATCGGCTTCGCAAATGCAACATCGCGGGCCCTTCCCTCCGCGCGCCAAGCGCTTATAGGGGAACGACAGCTCGACATTCGCGCCCGGCGACCTCGCCAGAGCGCACCCGCAGGAGATTTCCATGGCCGACCAGACCCTCACCCTGACGCTCGACTCCGGCGGCGACGTCGTCATCAAGCTCCGCCCGGACCTCGCGCCCGGCCATGTCGAGCGAATCACGTCGCTGGCCAAGCAGGGTTTCTATGACGGCGTGGTGTTCCACCGCGTCATTCCCGGCTTCATGGCGCAGGGCGGCGATCCGACGGGCACCGGCATGGGCGGCTCCGAGCTTCCGGACCTCAAGGCCGAGTTCAACGCACAGCCACATGTGCGCGGCGTGTGCTCCATGGCCCGCGCGATGAACCCCAACAGCGCCAACAGCCAGTTCTTCATCTGCTTCGACGATGCCACCTTCCTCGATCGGCAATATACCGTCTGGGGCGAAGTGACCGAGGGCATGGAGCATGTCGACGCGCTGCCCAAGGGCGAACCGCCGGCCAATCCGGGCAAGATCGTCAAGGCGACGGTCAGCGACTGACCTCTGGCGCGGCGCTCCTGTCCACGGGGCGCCCGTCCCTTCCATCGGAATTCCTTGACAGAAGGGCCGCTTTTCCGCATGGCGCGCCCAATGCGATGGCGCGTGTCATGCGCGCTTCCGGCCGCTCATTTTCCATGGATGCCTGATGCCATTTGCCGATCTCGGCCTCTCCGATGAATTGCTGAAAGCCGTTGCTGAATCCGGCTACAGCGAACCCACGCCCATTCAGGCGCAGGCTATTCCCTCCATCCTGATGATGCGCGACATCATCGGCATCGCCCAGACCGGCACCGGCAAGACCGCGTCGTTCGTGCTGCCGATGATCGACATTCTCGCCCAGGGCCGCGCCCGCGCGCTGATGCCGCGCAGCCTCATCCTGGAGCCCACGCGCGAACTGGCTGCCCAGGTGGCCGAGAATTTCGAGAAATACGGCAAGCATCACAAGCTCAGCATGGCCCTGCTCATCGGCGGCGTGCAGATGGGCGATCAGGTGAAGGCACTGACGCGCGGCGTCGATGTGCTCATCGCCACGCCGGGCCGGCTTATGGACCTCTTCGAGCGCGGCAAGATCCTGCTCAATGGCTGCTCGATGCTCGTGATCGACGAAGCCGACCGCATGCTGGACATGGGCTTCATCCCGGACATCGAGCATATCTGCACGAAGTTGCCACCTCAGCGGCAGACGTTGCTCTTCTCGGCGACCATGCCGCCCCCGATCAAGAAGCTGGCGGACAAGTTCCTCTCCAATCCCAAGACCATCGAAGTGGCGCGGCCCGCGACGGCGAACGTCAACATCACGCAGCGGCTGGTGCCCGTCGAGGAGAATAAGAAGCGCGAGGTGCTGCGCGCCCTGCTCAAGAGCGAGGACGTCAATACCGCGATCATCTTCTGCAATCGCAAGACCATGGTGCGCGAGCTCAACAAGAGCCTGAAGCGCCACGGCTTCAAGTCCGGCGAAATCCACGGCGATATCGACCAGTCGGCACGAATCGCCGAACTGGAACGGTTCAAGACCGGAGAGATCAACCTGCTCGTCGCCTCCGATGTTGCAGCGCGCGGGCTGGACATCAAGGGCGTGTCCCACGTCTTCAATTTCGACGCGCCCTGGCACCCGGACGATTATGTCCACCGCATCGGCCGCACCGGCCGTGCGGGCGCCACCGGCAAGGCCTTCACCTTCGTCACGCGGGGCGATGCCGAGGCGATCGAAAATATCGAGAAGCTGATCGGCACGAAGATCGAACGGCTGACCGGCGTGGGTGGCGGACGGGACGCCGAGGACGAGGGCAGCGCCACCGAGGCGCCCGCCTCAGGGCGGAGCGGCAGGGGGCGCACCGAGATCCGCGACAAGCGCAGGAGTGCAAATGGCGGCGGCAATGCCCGGCGCGAGTCCCGGGCGCAGGACAAGGCCGAGGCCAAAGCCGAGAGCCCGTCGAGGCGCGAGGCGCCGGGTGCTAAGGCCCCCGACGAGCGAGCGGCGCCGCGCGATGAGGCTCGCCCCGTTCGCGAGCGCGACTCGCGCGACGAACGTAGCGGCCGCAAACCCCGCCACACGCGCGAGGAAGACGCACCGGACGATGGCTGGAACGGCCCGCTTCCGAGCTTCCTGAATGTCGGATTCGGCACCGGCGAATAAGGGCGAACGCCCCTCTAAAAAAGCACGAAAAACAGGATTGCATTGCCCCAGAACGCCGCTTATAGGCAGCGCTCCCTGTGGGGCTGTAGCTCAGTTGGGAGAGCGCGTCGTTCGCAATGACGAGGTCAGCGGTTCGATCCCGCTCAGCTCCACCAGGGTCTCCTTCTCTCCCGTAATCCGTTGTGCCCGGCTTGCCGGCCGGCATGAGCGTGGCTCGCCCGTTCGCGCCGCCCTGTCGTCTATCCCCGGAAAAATCGCCGCCTCCGGCCACTTAGGGCTTGCGCCGCCCGCCTGCCTTGGGCATAGGCGCCCGGCTTGCCGCCGCAATGCACAATGTCACGGCGGCAATGGCCCCTTCGTCTAGCGGTCAGGACGCGGCCCTCTCACGGCTGAAACGCGGGTTCGATTCCCGCAGGGGTCACCATAATTTCAACGACTTAGCCCACCCTCAGTGGCTGCCGTCAAATATCCATCAAATATACGCGGATTGTCACAGACGGTCTCCTGCGAACTCCTGCGCCCATCCGGCCAAGGCGCATCGCCGACAATAGCTTATTGCCGAGGCGACGCGCCATGGATTCCAGGCTAATCTGCCGTGGGCACCCTTACGGCGACACGGCCTATCAAAGGTATCGTTCGTAAGCGGTGATATGCTTGATGACCGGGGCGATGAAGAATGAGAGTTCGCGTAGCCACGCGCACTCTGCTTCCACGAGCTCGGAACGCACATCCGTCCACCAGCACTTGTCGACGGCGTTCCAGCGATAGCCCCGGACCTTGAGCCGATCCTTCACTTCATAGGGCGCACCGCGTGCGGAAATCCGGTGGCTCACCGAACGGACCGCATCGACAAGGTGAACGGCGAAGGTGCGGCCGTCTGATGCTTGGCCCGCGAGCAGGCAGGCAAGCGCCCAGCAATCCGGACCGGCCCGATGCGCTTCGTAAAAGTAGCCTGCTTCATAAAGCAGGTGTCCCAGCGATCGGCCTCCCAGCCCATGCGAGAGCCAGTCGATGTCGTTGGCCGTGCACCCCCAGGGCTTGTCGACCAGCCCGTCGAAGCGCCGAGCAAGGAAAGCCCGGTCAAACCTGGCATTGTGGGAGACAAGGACGTCGCAACTATAAAGCGCGTCCGCAATGTTGTGATCGTCAAAAACCTGATCCGCCAGATATTCGTCGGTCAGGCCGGTCACCTGGACGATGCGCGGTTCGAGCGGTAGCGAGGGCTGCTCCAGCCAGCTGACCGGTTCCTCAATTCGGTGCAGATTGCCATCGGCGTTGATAGTCATCATCGTGATAGCGAACTCGATGACTTCGTTCGCTTCAGGGTCGAGACCAGTGGTCTCGGTATCGAGTATCCCGAGCCTGATAGGCCGATAAGGCTCCGCCTGCGTCTCGATCTCATGGACCCGAGGCAGCCGGCGCAGAACGCGAAAGTCGGCTTGTTCGGCTGCTCCGTCAACTTGAGGGGCAAGTTGAAAGCCGGGAATGACATGCTTGGACATTAAAGTGACTCCATAAGCAAAGGCCCGCTCATTGGCGGGCCTCGGGGTTGATTAGGTGTGAGAGAGGCGTCAGAACTCGGCCTTGCCGGCCAGCAGCTCTTCCATGCAGCGCTGGGTCTCCTGACGCAGGAGCGTGTTGACCCAGCCCTCAAAGGCATCGGCATAAGGGCGATGCTTGCGCCCTGCCCCGAGCCGCGCGAGCCCCATGAGGGCACCGAACAGGCTGAGGGTGCGGGTGCGATTGCACACGACATGCGCCAGCAGCCCCGCTGTCGAGAGCACGTCATTCTCGCAGATTGACTTGACCAGCGACCATTTGCCGCATGCGACAAAGCCCCCGACAGCGGCTGGTGGCGCCGTTACCTTGGCCGGAATGCGGAAGGCCGCGCACATCTCGGCGAGATGCACCCGGGCGGCGTCTCCACACATATGGGTCATTAGGTCGATGTGGCCGTCACCATGGCGCAAGCGGGGCTTGAGCGGCACGCTGAACCGGGGTGGCACCGCCATGCCGTGCCGCATAGCTGCGAGCCGCAGCTGGGGTTCATCCGAAGAGCTGCCGCCCCAGGACACCAGCGGGACATTGTCCGGTAGTTCCTTCAGCGCTTCGAAGAAGCGGGCCAGCATCTCCGCTTCATCGTGCTCCGGCATGCCCACGGTCTGAAGCAGTCCCGGCGTCAGATGTCCGTCGGCGCCTTCCATGAGGAGCCAGCTGATGCAGACCGGGCGTTTGAACACCCAGCGTTCCCTGGTCCGGGGATCATTATCCCTTGTGCGTTCGATGCCCGAGGGATCGAACCGCTCAGCCGCTTGGTAGATGGCATGACCTTCACCGTCAGTGGCATATTCGACGTCGAAAACGAGATAGTTGTTCATTGAAGTGAGTTCCTGATGCCGGATGCAGCCGGCGCTCAAGAACATCAGTCAGCGTCTGCGGCGCGGGGCTGATGAAGCCACGTCCTTTTTCCCCTTCCTGATATTCTCACCTAAGCTGTTCAAATCGTTATCCACTTCCCTGTTAGCTCTGCCCGCCCTCGTGGCTTTCCGCATGTATTCCATGAACCCGGAGACAGATATTTTGGGCAAATTGATTCTGCCGCTCCAGCGTACCGGTGCAGCCATTTACTCGCACGGCCTGTCACGGCTTAGTTTTGGGACTAAGCGGTCGTTCCACGACGGATAGGTCAAACGGCCAATTTTGTCAGAATCCGACATCCTGCGTAGGCCTAACCGGGATGACCGATTGTCGGTCCGCTGATGTCATATTCGGACTAGCTACATAGAATCGGTATTGGCATCGGCAGCGTCTCCGCTATCGGCTGGCAGCTGAGAATGCGCCAGCATCCAATCGAAGTCGGACCAGTGGGGCACTTCGACGCGTCCGCGACCGTCGTCATCCCAAAAGAAAATGGCGCCGAGGAGAAAGAGGCGCCGAATATGCTGGTTCAGCACCAGCATTTCTGCCTGCGCGGGGTAAACCGTGCCCTCCCTCCAAATCGAAGGTAGATCGCTGCGAAGAAGACCGAACCAGTTTGTCAGACCCCGCTCGGCGAGCATCGCTTCCAGCGCGTCATCACGATCGTCCCCGCTATGACTTGCGGCTGCACACGCCAGCTCGAACAGCTCGGACATGGCCTCGCCTGCGTCCTCGATCAACCTGTCGATATCACCATGGATGCGATAGCCTCGGCGGATACCCACGAGATCATCGGTGATGGTGGTCAATCGATCGAGAAGCTGTTCCCGGTGGATGTTCTTCAACTCAGGATCAAGAAGCCCAGCATACCCGCTGACCAACCACGCCTTCCACCCGGGAAGGGAGTACCGGAAGAGCAGCGCGTCGATCTGATCGCCCTCAGTCACCCCACCTTCGAAGACCTTATTGATCAATGCCATGGCGCCGAGGCGGGCTAGCTGCCCCAGTACGACGCTTGCTGCCCATCCGAACGAAAGATCGTCCTCGCCAAGAAGACCTGCCGCTACGCTGTCCCTAAGCACAATTGCGACACCGTCGACGCCGTCCTGCTCAATGTTGATGTTGTAGGCGATGCTGAGCCCCGCCGCAGAAGAAACAGGAGAAGCCTCGATGGTTTCGAACCTGCCTCGATCCAGCGAGCTCAAGGCACCGTCATAGTCGGAGGTGATGATGATGCGTCGTAGGGTCGAGATGTCGAACCGCGATCGTGTCAATCCCAAGATCTGGCCGATGACGGCGTTTAGCCGGCGCCCGCCTTCCTGATCCACACAGTCGGTATGCAACTCAATCCGACCCAGCGGTTCGCTTGCCCAATCGGCAGGCTGCTCGGTCCGAGCTGGGGGTGCCTCTGCAACGGTCGCGCGGAAGCTGGCCGCGGATTGCTCAAGCGACTGACTGAGCAACGCCGCGGTCCCGAATCCAATCTTCGTAGCCGCGAGCTCTAGTGCCGGGCTCACCTCGGAGCCGACGAAGAAGGAAAGGCAATGGGGTATCGCGGCTTCGTTGAAGTTGGACGTGTCCGCAGTGACCTCGCTGATGCTGCCGACCAGAGCACGCCGGGGTGACAGCGGCATCATCACGACCGCCAGTTCGTCCTTTCCATGCTCCAACAGTGACCCGGCAACGCCATCACTATTCCAGCCCAGGGCCACGAAGTCGGGCAAGATCAGAAGATCGCCGTCGACGTCGTTGACGCGCCAAGTGAACCGCTCCAGCATCTCGATCCGTTCTTGCGGAGCGAGCGAGGCACTGAGCGCGCGTGCGTGCGCATCCCTCGCCTCAAGGGGTCCGTGCGCTTGGAATCGTGACACCACCTCCTCGATGGCGCCTGACATCTCACCATAGCTAGCGGAGGAGTTTTCGCGGAGCATGGCGTGGGCAATCGGAATGAATGCGGCTGGTGGCACTCCCATGGCGGAGATGATCGGGTTATCGGCAATATGCTCCTCAAACACCTTGCGAAACTGAGGACCCGGTGTCTTGTCAGCTGCGCCGAGCAGCGCGGAAACCTTCTCCTCACTGCCAAAAAGGTCACCAACCAAGCCAGCAATAGCCGAAGCGCCGGCCTGCATGATGCCGCGGACATGGTCGTTCCGGACGAGCAGATGCGTCACCACTCGCGCGGCCGTTTGAGGTGATGCTGGACCGCTCGTCGCGTTCAGCTCAGCCAAGTCACTTGCCAACCCGTTCTCATAGCGGGTGATTACATCGTCGAGTGTTTCGGCACCGCCTTGTGCCAAGTCGGAATAGAAGAAGCGCTCAGCCGCGACGTCCTCGACGGGCGAGGTATAGCTTCGATCAGCACGAAACACACGCACTCGCGCGACCTTGCCGGTTGCGTTCATTCGAAACGCGCGGAGCAACATGCGGGGGATAAAGTGCTGTTTCGATCCTGACATCTTTCAAATTTAGGACAAGGAACAGGCGTGGGCGAGAGTGAACAGCGATTCAACTGGTATCAAATGTGCCGGCTGTGTCACGTCGAAGCCCGAGTTGGTCTGACGACGCATTCGACGCCCCAGCGGGCTCGGTGCGATGATGTGATGGGGAGGAGTTGAACCTCCCCTACGGTGAAAACGGCTGATCGCGCTCCGCTATTCCCGATCTGTCACTGCATGGATCGGCGCGCCACCAAGGCACCACAACACCGTATGCTTCACCACGCCTGCAAGGTCGAAGAGTTTGACCATGCTGATCGCCATTGCGAGTTGAAGGCCGAAGCCGACGTCGAATTGAAACAGAGTGATGCTCAGCGGCGACGCGATCCACACCGTGACGGGTACCAGGAACTTGGAAAACGACTTTGACGCCGAACCAAACCCGTGCCTGATGTAAGGAGGCATAGCGGCGGGGCAAGGGCGCCACCGCGCGACTGAACCATCTTCTTATCGCGATTGGTGATACGATACGGCTTGGGGGAGCGACGTGGCTAAGGAATTCAATCCCGGAAATCTCGTTATCGTCGGCGCAGGCTTCTCGCTGAATGCCGGCCTTCCCCTTGCGGGCAGCTTTACCAAGCAACTCCTCAACCTCGGGCGGGTGGCGGTCGATGGCCCGAGCGCCCGACAGATTTCCTACATCAAGAGTTTTGCCGATCGGGTCTTCGGCGAAGGCGCGCCGCGCACGGCCGACGAGTGGCCTGACTTGGAGGACATCTTCACGCTTGTCGACCTTTCGGCGAACACCGGCCACCATCTAGGCCCGCATTTCTCTGCTGCCGACCTTCGCATTGTGCGCCGCGCGATCATCGTCCGCATGATCCGCATGTTGTCGCAAGCCTATGCTCGCAAGCAGCGCAAGCCTGACGCCGGATGGCGAGCACTGGAGAGCTTCTTTGGTGGATTTCGCGCCGACATCAGCGCGGTTCTCAGCATGAATTGGGACACGGTGTTCGAGCGCGGCATGGCGCGTGCGCAGACGATCCGCCGCGTCGATTACGGCTGTCATGCGCGGGCAGTGGCGTTTGATGACAAAGGTCTCGTCAATCGCCCGCTCAGTGGCGAAACGCTCCATATCCTGAAGCCGCACGGCTCCGTGAACTGGCTCTATTGCGACGCCTGCCGCGAGACGTTCTGGGTTCCACCGAGCGATACCGAAATGGTGGCACAGACCCTCTTTCGCCGACAGGACTGGGCGGCACTGCCTGCGCCCAAAACCGCCAAGATGCCTGCAATCCGAAGTCCCGGCTGCCCCCATTGCAAGACCAAAAGCCTCGGCACGCGCTTCGCGACCTTCAGCTATCGCAAGGCGCTCGATTTTCCGATGCACTCTGCAAGCTGGCGGACAGCGGAGCAGTATCTCAAGGGAACCGCCGACTGGGTGTTCATCGGCTATTCAATGCCCGCGGCCGACTTTGAGTTCAAACATCTCCTGAAGCGCGTTCAGCTCACCGAGGGCGAGCGACCCGATATAACCGTGATCACCGGCGGCGCCGATGCCGACGCCACCATCAATCGGTTCAAGAAGTTCTTCGGCGACGTGAAGGGCAAACGCTTTTTCTTCACGAACGGACTGGATAGCGCGGCGCTCAAGCATCTCGAGACGATTCAGGTGCTCCGCACCTAGCAGAAATCGCGCGGATGGCGGCCCAACAGCCTCTCCGCCGGGATCGCGTGAGTTCACGCTCGTGCCGTGGCGACCGGCCTTGGAGCGCCAGCTCGGCAAGCCGGTCACCGGCATCATGCCCGGCGATGGGATCAGCTGGCAGTTCGGTCGAGGGCGGAGCGGACCAACTATCAGTTGACCGCTCTTTGTTCTCCCGCATCCTCTCCTATATTTGAGGAAATGGGGTTGGGGGACGATGTTCGAAATTACTGGCGCACAAGTCGCCGACCTCAATGACGCCGATCTGCGGACACTCGTCGCACGTCTCGCCTTGGCAGAATTGCGGGCGCAGGGTTGCCCCAGTTCGTCGGTAATCGCTGGCGGCAATCAGGATGCGGCCGATGGCGGGCTTGATGTCCGGGTCGAGTGCCCGTCCGAACTGCTGATGCCGGATTTCGTGCCGCGCCAGCACACAGGGTTTCAGGTGAAAAAGCCCGACATGCCGGCGAGCGCAATCCGCGATGAGATGCGTCCTGGCGGCGTACTACGGCCGGTCATCGCCGAACTCGCCGCTCGCTCGGGCGCCTACATCATCGTCAGCGCGCAAGGGTCGGTCGCAGACAAGCCGCTGAGCGATCGTCGCGACGCGATCCGGGCGCAGCTCGACGATCTGCCTGAGGCCGGGCAGTTGCATAGCGACTTCTACGATCGCGACCGGCTGGCGACATGGGTCAATCACTATCCCGGAATTGCCGCCTGGGTCCGTACGCGGCTCGGCATCGGTATATCGGGCTGGAGCAGCATCGGCGATTGGTGCGGCGTTGGCGTGAGCGAGGAGACGCCCTATCTCTTCAACGACAAGGCCTGCCTAACCGATGAGCGAACGAGCGACCGCGAGCAACTCACCATCGGCGAGGGTATCGCCCGGCTTCGCGTCTCTCTGACCAAAGCTCGCCAATGTATCCGGTTGATCGGCTTGTCCGGTCTCGGAAAGACTCGTCTCGTGCAGGCACTGTTCGAGGATGGTGTGGGCGAGGTGCCGCTCGATCCGGGGCTCGCCGTCTATACCGACTATTCGGCAGAGACTGACCCGACCGCACGGGACATGGCGCGCCAGCTGGTGGTCGCACGGCAACGCGCGATCCTGATCGTCGACAACTGCAACCCGGCGACGCACAGCGAACTGGCCCGCATTTGTTCGGAAGCGGGGAGCCAAGTCAGTCTCTTAACTGTCGAATATGATGTTCGCGACGACGAGCCCGAGCGTACCGAGGTCTTTCGCCTGCAATCAGCATCGCCCGAAATGGTGGAGCTGTGGCTGGAAAAGACCTTCCCCAATGTGACGCAGGTCGACCGGCGAACCATATCGGAGTTCAGCGACGGCAACTTCCGCGTGGCGCGCGCTCTCGCCGACACGCTCGGAAAAGGCGAAACCCTGGGAAAGCTCAAGAGCCGCGACCTCTTCGAGCGGATTTTTCATCAGCGCAACGAGCCTGACCGGGATCTGCTTTCCGCTGCCGAAGACCTTGCCCTGCTCTATTCGATCGATGGCGAGGACACTTCGGAAGGCGGTGAACTTGCGCGGGTCGCCGCTATTCGCGGTGTTCCCGTGGCGACGATATATGCGGCGCTGAACACGCTTCGACAGCGGGGGATCGCGCAGCTGCGGGGACGGTGGCGCGCTATCCTGCCGCATGCGATCGCCAACCCGCTCGCCGGGTTCGCCCTTGAACGCATGCCGCCGGCCGATTTCGATCGCTTCTGCGCGTCGCTTACAACGCGGATGCAGAAGTCCCTTTCGCGCCGCCTCGGCTATCTGCACGACAGCGCCGAGGCGCGGGCCGCGGTCGAGCGCTGGCTCCGTGCCGACGGGCCACTCGGCGATCTTGCGGCATTGGGAGAAGACGGCTTTCAGATCATCGCCAACATCGCCCCGGTCGCGCCCGATGCCGTGCTCGCGAGGATCGAGCGAGATATTGCCGGCCCAGATGGCGGCGAGATACTCGATCCGCAGTCGAGCAACCGGTGGCAATGGATACGGTTGATCAAGCTCCTCGCTTACGATCCGCCGCTGTTCGACCGCGCGGCAACCTTGCTTGCGCGGTTCCTTTCCGCTGAATCGCCCGACCACCACAACAACTCGGCATCGGACATGTTCGCCGAGCTGTTTCACCTGCACCTGTCCGGCACCAAGACTTTACCAGATCAGCGGCGAGCGCTCGTGCGCCGGTTCGCGCAATCGGGTGATCCGGCTTTGGTGCGCTGCGCCGGCGTCGCCCTCGATGCGCTGCTGAAGGCGCACCATTTCAGTTCATCCAGCGACTTCGATTTCGGCGCCCGGTCACGGGACTATGGCTGGCACCCGCCTACCTATGGCGATATCTGGGCTTGGTACAACGGCGCGATCGACCTGACGATCGAGCTTTCGCCAGTCATCGAGAACGCCCGGGACCATCTCGCCCACAGCGTACGAGAGCTGTGGCACTTCGGCGCCTGTCACGATGCGCTCGAACGCGCCGCGACCCACTTTTCTTCCGAGCGACCTTGGATCGAGGGGTGGATCGGCTTCCGCACAGCGCTGCGTTTCGAGGGCGACGCTATGCCGGACGATGTGCGCGCGCGTCTCGCTGCGCTCATCGACCGCCTGAAACCCACCGACCTCCTCCATCAGGCTCGTGCGGTCGTGCTGGGGCGCAGCAGTTTAGGTTGGGACGTCGCTGACGGCGATGCCGACGACGGCGACGTCATGAAACCGTATGAGCGCGCCTCCCAGCTCGCGAAGGAGATTGGAACCGCGCTCGCACACGATCCGGAGACGCGCGCTGCCTTCATCGCCGAATTGCTGATCGAACAACATCCGCAGCGCGCCTATGAGTGCGGCATCGGCCTGTCGGATGGCGCCGCCGATCTTGATGTGATGTGGCGGGAGCTGCTGGGTCTCTTTTCCGCCGCCGATGCGGACAGCCGGAATGCGACGGTGCTGGGTGGTTTCATCCATGGTGCGCACGCCAAGGATTCGGCCTTCGCCGACGCTGCGCTGGAGGATGTGATCGCAAATCCCGATCTCGCCGCGAGCCTGCCTTATCTTCAGGCCCGCGTTGCTATCGATGCACAGGGCATAGCGCGGCTTCGGCGTGCGATTGAACGTGGCGTCCTGTCGGCGCGGACTTTTCACAGCATCGCCAATGGCAGCGTCGGGGAGTCTCCACCCGACGCGCTTGGTTCGTTGCTCACCGACATCGCCAATCTCGCTGACGGCGTGGAGATCGCGCTCGATATCCTTCACATGCACTTTTACCGCGATCGGGAGGAAGACCGCCAGCGCGCGCCATCCTTGATAGCGGTTGGCCGTGAACTGCTGTTGCGCGCCGATTTCGGAAAGAAACAGTCTTTGCGCGATTTCGGGTTGCACACCGTTATTCGGGTCTGTTGCGCAGGCCCCGATGGCGAGGCCACGTTGCGCGAGATTTGCGCGCGTGTCCGTGCCGGGCTGGAGACAGTCTACCTTTCATCCTACGACCTCGGATACGTCTTGAAGGCGCTCTTCGAGACGCATCCCCTGATCGCACTCGACGAATTCCTGCTCCCCGAACTCAGGCCCAGAAACCGGGGGCTGTTTGAAGGTGATTTTGGCAACGGCACGCCGGTGGAAGATGTCGGCGCTGAGATTCTGCTTCAATGGGCCGATGTCGATCCGGATCGGCGCTATCCCCTGCTCGGCAAAAGCATCCCCATGTTCAAACGTGGCCAAGGCGAGGAGGAGAACGGGGTCTCCACCCTGTTCCTCGAGATGCTGGGCCACGCGCCGGACAAGCGGGCGTTTCTCGGCGATATCTGGTCGCGGCTGCATCCGCGCAGCTGGAGCGGGTCGCTCGCCGACATCCTGGTGCGGCGGCGTTCGGCAATCACCACGCTGGGAGACAATGTCGGTGGCGAGGTTCGGCAGTGGGTTATGGACATGCTACCCGAACTCGACCGCTGGATCGAGCATGAGAGTAAGCGCGATCGCGATGGCGAGCAGAGCTTTGAATAACGGCGGATGATCCTGGAGTCCCCAGAGAGGTACGCTGTGTCCCCAGCCACATCCTGACGCCGATCGCGGCTTTCGCGGAGCCTTGGGCCGAACCCGCCGCCCTTTGCATTTCTGCCCGACGGCTTCGCGCCGCGCGAATGGCGGGTTTTGGCGGGAGCGGCCGTTCACAATACGATTGGCGAATGACTTTAGCTGGTCGGTTGCTGTCACTGCGGCGCGTCTCGGCGAGCGCGACTGAAGCCGCCGACAATGCTGCCGTTCAAGGCCTCGGAAAGCCTCCTTAACTCCTGCCGTACGTTCACCTGGCAGAAGCTAATTGCTGTCAGAGCCGTTCGGGGCATGGCCGCCATTGGTGTGGCTGCAATGCCGCTCGCCCTGAGGAGCAGAATGCTCTACCATCTTCCGCATCGACGGCAGGTCTTATCAAGCGCGGTCGACTGAGAGACTGATGTGCTCCCGCTTGCGAAACGGGACGCAACCATGGTCAACGAAATTTCAGGTCATGATCATATCGTGCAAATTCGGCGCGAATGGGAAGCCGACGGGCTGGATCAAGTCAGTATTCTCCCGGGAGAAGCGGGAGTTCCTGCCGGGCTGAAAGGGCAGCCCCCTGTCTCTGCTCCCATTGAAGCTAGGCAGCTTTCCTGCCCCGCGCAGCCACGAACCGCTTCAAGCGTGGTCCATCACCCCGCAAGCCAGTCTGTGCGATACAGGCCATGAGAATATGCAGTTTGGCAAGAAGTGCACATTTCTACCGGGGCTGGTCATCTCGAGCAGCGGAGGTTGCTCTCATAACCGTCGATTCCAGAGCCCGTGAGCGTTGTGCGCACTCAGCCCATATGTGGTGCATGCTTGCGGACGCGATGGACGCCGGTGACCATCGAAGCATTGCGCGATTGACGCAAAATCTTGCGATCCTCGCGACCGGTTCCAGCACGATGTGACGCCCAAAGCATCACATGCCTTCTATTTTTAAACCATTTCAGACGGAGATTTTGATGTCCCAGGCCTATACCCAGTTCCAGATAGATCCAGATGGCGATCGGTATCGCCTACAATTCAGGTTGCAGGACGGCGCAACGGTCGAACTGGTTGCCTCATTTGAGCAACTCGACCTTCTTGCCGAGGAGATCGACCGGCGTCTGGACGCTGATCAGGACTGATACTTATTCAGCCGGGCCTCTACCGACCGCAAACCCTCGTCACTTTCAAGAGCGAGGTCGATGGGGCGCCTGCCCAGTTCCTCATCCGGACTGTTGAGGAATTCGATCGCGCCGTCCCGGCCCAGCAGGGAAAATGCGAGGCGGGTGACTGCACCTTGTCGCTGTGCAGCCTGAACTGAAAGCACCGGCCCGGTTGGGAGCCTGCGGAAATGATTATTCAAGGCCGGCGCTATTTCGCGCCTTCTCCGCTACCTGCTGCGCTCTGCTATTTTCAGCATGGAGAACACGCTCCGCCATCTTGCGCCAAGCCGCTTCGGATCGCAGGCAGCGATCACGCACATTGCTAAGCTTTGCTTCTCCTGCTTCACGCTGACAATCAGCCGCGCGCGCCAGATAGAAGTCGCTGTTGGCAGACATTGCATGTTCTCCCTCAGTGAATGTCAGTCAATCATGTCCGCGACAATCTGCCGGAGGTCATGCTGTGACAGTGTGGCCCCGGTGGACGCAGGAGTATGGGGTATTGGATGCAAGATATTACGGTGTTTTTGAAGATAAGATTCAAATATTCTTATAATAAAATATATAGAAAAGCGCATTATAATCCTGATGTGCACACCCTGTGATGTGCCGAATTGTATTTTTGATAATTTTTGATCATAGAGCATGCCGCTCTTCGCCACGACTTTGCGGGCTATGTGCTCGCGTGCGATAGCACGGCTTTGCACCGGCCTTCAGCCTGCCGTTTTTGCCCGGCACTAACCGTCAGAAAAACAGTTTCACTTGCAATCGAGCAGCAGCTTGCTCTGCGCAAAGGCAGAGCACGATCATTCCCGTCCAGATGGGCAACTTACGTGTCCATCTGGAAAATCGCGTCAATCAGGCTGCAGCGAGATTAACGGCGGATTGCTTGCCGCGCTGATCCGCCTCGACATCATAGCTCAGCCGCTGGTCCTTCTGGAGCGTTGCCATGCCCGCGCGCTCGACAGCGCTGATGTGAACGAAGCTGTCATTGCCGCCGTCCTCAGGCTGAATGAAGCCATAGCCCTTGTCGATATTGAAGAATTTTACGGTGCCAATCGGCATAAGATGTTTCCTTTCATGAAAACAAAAATGATCGGCCGACAAAATACCGGCAGAGCTGGTAGCAGTGTGAAGGGAAGCGTCCGCCTTTGGCGTCAAAATTCTGTCGCATGCGACGATAGCATTTCCCAATGTAGGTATCAGCACTGGAAAAGTCAATTTATTCACTGACCACCAGGCACATAAATCAAATTTCGTCGATTAATTCAGATCATTCCGGATGTCGATTTTATCCGAAAAATGCTTTTCAAGAAGGCTGATGAATAGCAGCGTTCACGCTTCAAACCAGATCAGGATTAAACAAGCGCCTCCCCATGCGGGCGGATGGCCAGCCAGACAATGTGCCTGTCACCACGACCATTTTCACCTGTCCGCATTCGAACCTCATCGCCAATGAACCCCGCTTCCTCCAGGTCGTCGCCAAAGCGGCTATCAGGATAGCTCGACCAGATCGCCAGCACTCCTCCGGGCCGCAGCGCCGCATGAGAGGTGGCCAACCCTTCCATCGAATAGAGCCGATCATTGGACGCGCTGATGAGACCGTCTGGACCATTATCGACATCCAGCAGGATCGCATCGAACAATTCATGGGATTCGGCGATCCGATCAAACACATCCCCGACGCGGATAGCCACGCGAGGATCGCTGAGCGCGCCATCAAACAGATGCGCCAGCGGCCCTTCCGCCCATTCCACGACGGCGGGACCAGCTCGGCAACGACCACCTTCGCCGCCGGCGGCAGGTCGGCCAGCGCGGCGACAAGCGTGAACCCCATCCCCAGTCCGCCGATCAGAATGTGCGGTTGAGGCGAGGTGACGCGCTGACAGGCAAGCGATGCCAGTGCGCGTTCGGATCTGCTGGCCCAACTTACCATCAGCTGGACCTCGCCATATTCGATCGCATAGTCGTCACCGCGCTGCCGCAGGAGCAACTCGCCGCCGCCGGGGATATCGGCGGTACCAATCAATTCAATTGGCCGGTCAATGTCATCTGCCCGGCTGCTGAGCACGTCATTCATTCTGATTGACCCTTGTCACTGACAATATGATGGTCCGGTTGTGGCCTGCCCTCGCGCAACGGGAGCGGGTGCCATACCGGGCCGCCATCATCGATTGGGCTTCGGAATTCTGGCTGCGTACAATGAGGAACGAACAACCGGGGCGCTTATGAGGCGCGCCTTCATGCCATGTCTGACGACCTCAGCATCGTCCATATTGTTGAGCACCACACGGGTGCCACCGGACAGCAGCGGCTCGATCACGGAAATGCCAAGACCCTGCTTTGCGCAATAGTCAGTGACCTGCTCGACCGATGCATCGATGGAGATCGCGCGGCTCATGCGAAGGATGCCCCCAACCGGGTGGATGCCATACGTACACGGCCCGACCTGAAGATGCCGGTCACTCCATAGGGATGCGCGGGGATGCGCTCGCCAGTGGGACGAGCGGCGTCCAGCAATATCTGTCGATCCTGACCAACATCGAAAAACTGAGCCAGCAAAAGCGCGAGTCGTTGGTCATGTAAGAGTTTGTTGAAATCGCCATCAGGCCTGTCCCGATCAGCAAGCGGGAGCGCGGATGGTCTCTCAGTCACGGCGAAGCTTGCGGAGCGGGCTCGCGGCAATGCCGGCCCTATGGCACAGGCGCCTGGTTCTGTCGCTTCAATTCGAAACCGGGAGGCATCATCAGCATCCGTAAGCTTGATCGATGACGGGCCGCTGCCTGCTGGTACCCAGACACCCGTGCCGGGCAGGAGCGCGCGCCAGTTCGTGGCGCACATGCCCTTTTGGATCGCAAGAGGGATTGGGAGGGTGGATCAATCCTGCGGCTCAACATACTGCTGGTTGAAATCCAGATCGCGACACCCATATGTAAACCACGCTGATTTGCTCATCCGAGCAGATTCTGTCCGGCGTTGTCTCTTTACGATCAAAAATTAATTTGATTGGCTTTCCTGAGGCAGGAAACGCAATCGCCGTGTCCGGGCCTAGACAGCCGGATGGGGCGATCTGGAGAGATCTGCCCGATGATCGCCTATTTCCTTCTCGTCCACCGATACCCCGCCCAGTTCAAACGGCTCTTCAAGGCGATCTACCTGCCGGGCAACCAATATGTCGTCCATGTGGACAAGAGTTCCGGCACGGCACTGGCCGACGAGATATCAACCTTCCTCAAACCCTATCAGGGGGTCGAGATCCTGGAGCCGCAGGATGCCCTCTGGGGCGGCTACAGTCTTGTAGACGCAGAACTGCGCGGCATGGCGCGGCTGCTGCAGATGGATAGCCGCTGGTCTCACTACATCAACCTGTCAGGGCAGGATTTCCCGCTCAAGAGTCAGAACTACATCCGCGAGTTCTTTGCCGCCAACCCAGGCAAGCAGTTCATTCGCGCCCTTGATCAGCGCAGGGAACGGCCTGACACCCTGAACCGGATCAGCCACCTCTTCATTGAGGAAAATGGCGCGATGACGGCAACCGGCGTAGCACGGCCCTATCTGCCCGGTGACACGCCTTTCATCGGCACGCAGTGGAAAGCTGTCACTCGCAGCTTCTGCGAATATGTCTGCCACGACCCTCGGGTCGAGCGGTTCAAGGCCTTCTATCGCAACAGCTTCATCGCGGATGAAGCCTTCTTCCAGACCGTGATCATGAACAGCGACGATCCGGGCATCGTCATGAACGATGACTTGCGGATGATCGACTGGGTTCCGGATGGAGACATCAAGCTCCGCCCGCGCAATTATGACGAGAAGGATTTCCGGCGACTGCAACGCAGCCCCGACCTTTTCGCGCGCAAGTTCGATGGCGAACAGGGTTCACGAATTCTCGCGTTGCTCGAACGTCATCTGCAATCTCCGGCAGCGAACCACTACTCGCGGCGCGCTTCTGCACCGATGTCGCCGTCATACCCTACAACAGCGGACGCGGCTTTCGCTTGAACCGCAACCAGAAGAATTTCTCCGCATCATTCCTGAAAGGAACAGATCATGGCCAAGGCACAGAAGCGATCCAATCGCGAAATCCGTAAACCCAAGGCTGAAAAGCCGAAAACGAACGCGTCGAAGCCTTCAGAGAAGCGCGGCGTGGTGGCCGGGCTTGAGAATATGAAGCGCTAGTTCTCTCGCGGCACACGAAGCCAATGTCGTCTTATCGACGGATCGAACGACGCGATTGCCCAGGCAGGGCGTGATGAGCAGTGCTCCTTATCCTGGCGACCTGGGCATCAAACCTTTGAAAGGACGTGTCATGGAACTTTCATCAAACTTCTGCCGGATGCAGGAGACCGTCCAGCGCGATCGCGCGGAAAATGCGATACTGGAGAATATCCGTCTCGTGGCTGAGAAAGCGGCCAAGGCATGGGGCACCGTGGCCCTTGCCGCCGAACAGCGCGAGGCGCGCCGCGAGCGAACGCGCATCATTGCCGAAATGGCGGCTCTTGAGCACGAGCCTGCCCCCAGCGAGGAGGACAGGCTGCTGAGCGAAAACCCGGACCGGGGTGTCGCACACTCCTGAATTTGTCCAGGAAACCCGTTGGATGATGTTCACCGCAAAACAGGCGGTACGCCAACGTTTCTATGCGGGCTCCTCATCATCCTGGCGACGCAGGCGCAGTTCCGGAGCTTCGCGGTCAGGGGCCTCCGGTCGCCGCTCGAATGCGCCGCCATCGCCCGATATCCGTTCTTTCTGAATGATTGCCGCAGCTCGCTTTCTCGATACTCCAAGGCTGCGCAACGCGTATTCCGCCAAACCGAACGACAGCTCTCGCGTACCCGTGATCGCAAGGCCAACACCCTGGCTTTCGAGATGGGCGACTTCGGCATCGCTCTGCGTCCGCACGGCAACATCGATATCCGCATTGAGTTCACGGCCAAGTTCGATGATCCGCCGTGTCTGAAACCCTTCAGGCGTCGCGATCACCAGAAGCTGCGCATCGGCAATGCCTGCGTCAACGAGAATTCCGGGGGTCGACGCATCGCCGTAGATCGCCGGTATGCCTTTCGCACGAAGGGCTTCAACACGCCGCCGGTCCTTGTCTACGATGATGGCAGGAAGCTTCTGGTCGTTGAGCGCCTTACCAACGACGCGGCCGACCCGACCGTAACCCACGATAATCGCATGATCGCGCGCACTTTCATCGCGTGTTTCGGGAAGAGTGGAAAGGGCTTGTCCGCCGCCCCGTTCCAGAAACGAAAGGATGCTTGGCCGTCGGCTCAGCCATCGCTCGATGCCATCGAAGGTCTTGAAGACAAGAGGGTTGAGCGTGATCGACAGAAGCGCCCCGGCCAGTATCAGGTCACTGCCCTCCGCCGGAACCAGGCCAAGCGTCACGCCCAGGCCAATCAGGATGAAGGAAAATTCTCCGATCTGGGCAAGGCTCGCCGACACCGTAAGTGCCGTTCGTGCAGGGTAGCCAAAACCCAGCACGATCCCAAAGGCGGCAACGGACTTACCGACGAGGATGATCGCGAGAACCGCGACCACAGCCATCGGCTCGCGCAGGAGCACGGCCGGATCGAACAGCATCCCGACCGAGACGAAGAACAGGACTGCGAAGGCGTCTTGCAGTGGCAGCGAATCCGCGGCCGCCTGATGGCTAAAGTCGCTTTCGCTCAGCACCACACCCGCGAAGAAGGCTCCCAGCGCGAAGGACACGCCGAACAGCGCAGCCGATCCATAGGCAATGCCCAGCGCCGTCGCGAGCACCGACAGCGTGAAAAGTTCGCGTGATCCTGTCCGTGCGACGTGTTCCAATACCCAAGGCACAGCGCGCGTGCCCACCACGAGGACCAGCATCAGGAAGAGCGCGACCTTACCAAGCGTAAGCAAGAGGGCCAGCACGATGGCGCCACCGGTTGCCTCACTGCCTTCGCCAGCGTTGCCGCCCAGAACACCTGCAAGCGCCGGCAGCAGGACCAGCGCCAGAACCATGGCCAGGTCCTCGACGATCAGCCAGCCGACGGCAATGCGGCCATTGATCGAATCCAGTGTGTTGCGGTGTTCCAGTGCGCGGAGCAGCACGACCGTCGAGGCAACCGAGAGAGCAAGGCCGAAAACGACACACGCGCCGGGAGTCCAGCCCCATATGTAAGCCAGTCCCGCGCCGAGCAGGGTCGCGACAGTGATCTGAACGATGGCGCCCGGAATGGCGATCCGTTTGACGGAGAGCAGATCCTTTACCGAGAAATGCAGACCGACCCCGAACATCAGGAGGATCACGCCAATCTCGGCGAGCTGTTCGGCCATACCCGCATCGCTGACAAATCCGGGCGTAAAGGGCCCGACCGCGACCCCTGCCAATAGATAGCCGACCAATGGGGGCAGCCTCAGCCGGCTCGCTATGAAGCCGCCGACAAAGGCAAGGACCAGCCCCATGACAATCGTGGTGATGAGACTGGTATCATGGGGCATCCGCATCCTTTCGGAGAGCCCGCCGTCACGACGCGCTGGGTGAAACACCGATAGGCGGGCAGATACGAAGCGCAGCGCCACTGACGCCCGCCCTGCTATCCCAGTCGATAACGATGAGATGATAGAAGTACATCAATCCACACGGAAAGGCGACCCACCGTCAGAGAAAAAGCGCCGTTTGCATGGGCTCCGAACGGCCAATGGATGCAGATGAACGAATGGCAGTCTAGCTCTTGAATGCGACAAAAGCGGACTGATCAGACTGTCGGACTAAGCAGTCGCGACCCTCTGCTCTTAAAGCAGATACGCTACCTGCTGAACGAATGGCGGTGCCCCCTCCAGCTAGCCCAAACCCGCTGCTCCCCAGACCAACCGGTCGCCGCCATCATACACTGGAAATTTCTCATTCAAGAAGATGGAACGCGATCCAGCCAGTGAAATTTCCCAATGGTCGATGCCTGCTTGAAGGAACAGCGTTGAGCTAATCGTCAGCGGCCCCACCCGCGGCGGGCCCTTTCAGCTTGATCAGCCAGCCATCGGCGCCGGGCCTGTGCCTGCTCTTCAATCTCCTTCACATGCCCAAGAGTTTGCGCATGTCGCAGCGCGGCCTCATCCTGCACCACGCACAGTGCAAGACGCTCGCGTTCACCGCGTTGTTCCTCGCTATGACGCAGCCTGAGCCAGGACAGGTATAGTTCCGGTTCTGCCGGCGCCTGTCCAGTCGTTGTCGTCCTTCCGTCCCGCTCGAATAGCGGAGCAGGTTTTGGCGCTTCGACCGACTGAGGTGTCACCGGCGCGACCTGCCTCGGCATCGGCAGAGAAGGCACCACTTCGGTTGACTCCGGCCTAGCCGCACGCTGTTCAACGTCTGTCGCAACGCCAGCTACCTGAATATTCAGCTCACGAGCAATCCGCGTCGCTACCTGCACAAAACGCGCATCGCCCTCGAATTCCAGAGCCTCGCCTGACCACTTTTCCGCGGCGATCAACAGCGCGGCGCGCACCGCATCGGCGTCATGAGAATCATGAACCAGCAACGTCGAGCCAATGTCGGTAATCGCGACCCGGGTCGGATTGTCGATCCGCCGGTACACCACGATATTTCGACGCCGCAGGGGGAGATACCCCTCAATTTTAACGCTGGTTGGCGTCGCATTCAGGAAGGGGCTAGCCCGGATGCACGGATCAGTTTCCGCTCCCATCAACGCCTCCAGCGGATCGGCTGGTTGAATGCCAAGGCGCCAATCCGCAAGGGAAGGAAAGGCGTACGCGGACATGACATTGGCGCGACCCGCAGCAGACAGCTCAGCCCCGGCGCCGAGAACCTTCTGGAGCCGCTCTAACTGGCTTGCGACACTAGCGAGACGCGCGTCAAATGCGCGCTTCGCCGCATAGTAGCGTGCTTCTTCACTGCCCGAGGCGTGGATCTCCCGAGGCTGCCAAACCATAGGGCGGTCGTTCGCGGGCTCAAATTCGCCTAGACGAATTTCCAGTTTGGAAAGGCTCGTATCGCGACAAACCGATAGTTTCACCTTCTTCTCGCCGAAACACAGCAGCCCCCCTTTTCGGGTCCGCTTCAGGCCAATGCCTCGTTCTGCCAGTTGACGGTGCACCTCAGGCCAACTGCTCGCGCCCCGCAGCACCGGAACAGCCTCCTCCCACGCAACGCGGCAGAGGGACTTCAGGCCGGTTTCCGCTTCAAACCTGCGCGAGCTTTCGTCCAGTCTGAACTTCTCTTCTACCTCGGGGGCCCGCTTGTTCGGTGCTATCCGGCTACGCCACTTCAACGGATCGTCGGCCGGACCGATATCAGACATGCGCTCGACATCGATAAGACGTCCGTCGATCACCTGGTAAAGGGAGCCCTCTTCCCGGCGCCAATGTGGAAAACGGTCCTCTATGACCGCCTTGGCCCGATGCGCGGTATCAATGTCCCAGCCCTGTCCTGCAACTGTCTTCCTTGCTGTGACGCAGTCCAACCGCGTAACGCACAGGTGCACATGCACGTTGTTCGTATCTGCGTGGATGGCAGCGACGACCGGGCATCCCTCAAGGCGCTCGCACTTCAGGAACAGGTCAACCGCTTCGCGAATTTCCTCATTGGTTGGGTCATCCGCTTCGTCCCAGGAGAGAACCCAGTGATCTGTGATGTCCTGTGGATGTCCGGCCCGAAATCGCAGCGCGTAAAGCTCGGCCTGCCAGTCCTCGACACCCTTTCCATGTACATTGAGCGCCCAGCTGTCTCGTACCAGTTCAGAGGACCCATTTCGCACAGCATAGGCAGCCAGGTCCGTGATATATGCGTCGTCCGAATGCTCAGCCAGAGCCTGGATTTCCTCGGCGCCCGCGCGCGCAATATAGCGCGTGAGGACGACCGCATAACGATGCTCTGCGCCGCCGCCACGTGCGCCAGCCTTTCGGCCGATCTTCTTCACGATCATCGGTCAGCCTCCGGAAGCGCCGATCTGACTATCGAAATGGCGAGCTGGCAGTGCCGACGGACCTCATGCGCAAGTACGTGCGGGTCGGACTGATTGACCAACATGCGCTGCAAAGCGGAGCCCGCGGCAAGAATTTTGGCACAGGCAGCCAGCTCGGTTGACTGCCGGACTGGTCGCCCGAGCACCGCCTTCTTCACATAGGCGGTAACATTGCAGCCGGCGCTCGCTGCTGCCACTTCGACGGCGGAATACTCCTCGGCTGTGAGCCGGATTGTGACTTTTGTCTGATGGTGTCCCATGTCGGTCTTTCAACGATGCTGCGACCAGCGCGAAGCGCGCAGAGCACATCGAACCGGGGGTGCTGGCACCCCCCATCCTGTGTTAAAAAATGACCCGCATCGACAGAGCGGGTCCAGCGTTGACCTGTCCATGACTGGGGCTGCCGGTCACAGACAGGTCACCAACCGGTCATGCTTTGAGACCATGGTAGGCGTTAGTTGCGGCATGACATGCCAAAGCGCGCTCCAGCAGCCCGGTCCCTGTGTCACCGAGAACGAAAGCATCGAACGTTTGCCGGCACTTGAAGTTTGCGCGCAGCATGTCGTCGCGGGCCGCTCGCCTGTTGCTAACATGATAGAAGACATCACCGGGTGCCGGCATAGAGCGGAGCTTTACCAGGATCGGCTGATCTTCAACGGGTGGCAGCATCTGAGCGATTGACGGCTGCGCCATGAACCGCAGCAGATACTGTGCCCAGTAGCCCCGGGCCAGACTGAACTCGGCGTCACCGTTCAGGATGAAGTCGAGGATCGGCCCGGCATGGCTCATCCGAGCCGACGTGTAGCCGGCCGCGGTATGGGCCAGCGGGAGCAGCTGAAAACCATCAACCGGCGGGAAGTCCGAACTGCCATCGACGTTATTGAGTATCAGCACAACATTAGCCGTCGAGCTGAACTCCGTTGCAACCTTCTTGCCCATCTCTCCAAATCCTCCCTTGTTTGGAATGACCGGGACGAGAAAAGTTACTTGCCGCCCTTCTTCCTGAGCGCAGCGGATCAACTCGTCGCACAAGGCCTTGTACTGGCCGTCGGTAAGCAGGTTCGCACCTAAGTCTCCGACGATCGCGTCGAACCGACTGAGATCCCCGATGATCATACTCGCCACAGAACGGGTCGCGCGATGATGAACCGGCTCCACCTCCTGCATCAGTGTCGATGCCGCGCGGTTGCCATAATCGAGGTCGAGCACCTTGGCTTTAAGGCCGCACGCCGTGAAAACAGCGTCGAGCAAAGCCGCGATGTAAGTCTTACCGACCCCGCCTTCGATCTGGCCAATGATGATCAGCGACTGCTGTGCTTGGTGTCGGGCTACGAGATCCTTGGTCGTCATTTCACGCTCCACTCGTAGCTCGTGCCGCTGAAGCGGTCGTCGAGGATTCCCTGACTGCGCTCGTGCGGCTCGACAGGCGGAACCGCGTGCTCGCGAACTGAGGCGGTCCGTGCGAACTTCGACCACCCCCCGTACGCGCGCGAGATGGCTTTCGCCATCGCGGCCGGCTTGACCCGATCGCCCTCGCGATATTGCAGAACCCTGATCGCGTTCGCTTGGCTTTCCCCCTGCGCGGCGAGCACTTTCATGTCGTCGATATTGCGCGTAAAAATGGCGAGTTGCGGCTCGCACAGGTCTTTTTTGACCTGCGCGAGCTCTGAGGCGAGACGAGAAGACATGCTCATGTGCGGTCCTCCATAGCGGGGACATAGTCGTCCAGGCTGTTGAGAAAGTCTCTCAGGTCTGCTGGCAGGACGAGCGTGCGTGCACCGATCTTCTTCGCTCGAAGGCGACCCGAATTGATCGAATTGTACACGCTTTGCTTGCACATCTTCGTGGCCTTGCAAACTTCTTCGATGGTATAGGCGAGGTGATATAAGCCATGCACCGGCATGGCTTCATCACGCATTGGTACGCTAGACATTTTCTGTTCGCTTTCATTCTTACCTTTTTGTTGCCGAAAGCATGGTTTGCTTCCGGGAGGATGAAAATTCATTCTCGTTACAGGTTATGTGCAAGCGCCCCAAAATACCCAACCTAGGTTTGGCGCTTTTTTTTGAGGAAGCGTCAGGGCTCGAACCAAATCGTCCAGATTCGGGACTCGCCTGCGTCGGGCGGGCGGGTGCCCTTTCTGGGAAGGTCCCCGGCATGCGCGTTCCAAACGGGCGTATGGCTTGTTCTAGTGGTCGTGGCGATAATATCGACAGCGGCAGTCCACCGCGCGCGCGGCCTGGCCTCTTCTCCTCGATCCTCGTGCGCGACACGATTATTGGGCCGACAGGCGCAAACGATGGGCAGCCCGGTGACCCAATAGCGCCCTAGTCAGGGCGGGGAATGGCATCGCGATGGCGCGGCGAATGGGGCGCGCGGTCGGCGTGACGCTCCCTCCCGCACGGCCACTGACCGAGGCGCGGAGCCCCGGGGCAGTTGTGCTCACATCCCTGCGGGGGGTGACGAGGCACCAGCAGCGCCTTCAGGAGGCGGTGGGGATCACTTCTGCTTGGCGAGATACGCGATGAGGGCGGAGCGCTGCTGCGCATCCGGCACGGCCACGACCATGCCGGTGTCTTTGCCTGCGGGAGAATGAACTATTCGAACTCCTTCGGTATTGTAGAACGCAGCTTCGAAAGCGACAAACCACCGCCTTACCTGCTTCATCATGTCGCTTCACAGGCCCTGAAAACGGCGAAAAAGCGTTATTCTGGATCTGGGCAGGTCAAAGGCACGATCGCTCTGGCGGCGAGTTCTTCCAGCCCGTCGACGATCCAGCGCGAATAATGCTTTTCTATCATAGCGACGCTAGTGTCGTGTAAAGCAGCCACCAACCGCAGCGGTATGCCAGCCCGAATGCCTCGGACGATGGAGGAATGCCTGAGAGAGTAGACGACACGATCGGTTAGATCACACCTCTCACAGATCTGGTTCCAGTTCCGAAGAAGTTCGGAAGGCGCCTGCCATGGCCCCCGCCTGTCCCTTTCCCACACCCCCACGCTCACCTGCCGGTGCCGCCAGTGCTCGAGAAGAGTATCATCTGGCTCGCGTCCCTCGACCACGGGACGAAGCCCGTCTAGTACATCCGCGCCAACTTGGACCGGGATGTACACGATCTCTTGCTTCTGCCCCTTGAAAGACTCGGGAACCATCAATCGAGAGCGATCGAACTGAACGTCCTGCACCCGCATGCGTTTCACCTGGGAGAAGCGAGCACCGGTAGCCGCAAGAACCAGAAGCATCCGCCAAAGGTCATTGTCCATTTCCCCTGCCGCTGCAAGAACGGCTCGCACTTGATCGTCAGTGAGGATCTGGTTCGCGCGCACGCCGTCCTTTGCCGCCATTGGCGTGGCGTCCAGCTTCAGTCCAAACTGTATGACCGGACACATGTGCGACAAGCGCGACCGATTCCTATTCACCGCCTCGTTCAACGCTGCCCGGAAATCGTTGATGATCCGCTTCGTGGTGGTCCGCGCGAGCCCTGCGGGAAGAGCCTTGATCCAGTCCCGGAGGTCCTTCTCGCTTAGGTTCTCTATCAACTGATCACACAGGCGCTCCTGAGAGAGAACGTAAGCGGTCAGCTTGTAGTTTGCGTCGGATTTGACCGACCGACCCGCACGTTCGCAATCCCGCCGGTCGCGCATCAGGATATATGCTTCGACCGCTTCTCTTACGGTCTGCCCCCGTGGTGCTGATGACGCCTGCTGCTCACTCCGAGCCGACACGACGAGTTCGCGAGCCGCTCGAGACGCCGAAGCGAAATCGAGGTTGCCTGCCGCGACGACATCGTCCGCAACGCCGATTACCTGCTGCCGGTACTTTCCTTTTCCTACGTACCAGCGGACGAGCCACCGCCCGCCCCGATTGGACCGACGGTAGCCAAGATGAATGTCTTGATCGAGGCCTCGCCAGTAAGTTCCCTCCTTGAGGGAAGCTCGCGCCGACCGAGTGGAGAGGCCCGTTTCCTGCAACTGCTTGCTCATAACTTGTCAAATATCCATCAAATATGCACCAATAGACGCTCACGAACGCCTATGGCCAAAGTGGCTGTTTTTCAGTGTTTTTACATAGACACGGATGGAAATCGCGTCAATTATGACCCTGATTTCTAGCCCTCTCACGGCTGAAACGCGGGTTCGATTCCCGCAGGGGTCACCAACACTCCCGACGGGATCAGCCACTGCGGCTGAAGGCTTCGGCCCCGAACGTCTAGCGGCATTCGTGCCCGGCTACCGTTGGTCGACGACTTCAACTCTTCTTCAATCATTGTGGCCGGATGCCGTGCACCGCTCGCTTTATGGTTCGATTGCTCGCGAGTTGCAGGGGCATGCGCTTTGCTAGCCCGTCGCTACGCGCGCAAAAAACCACAAGCGCGAATGAAAAGATCACTGCGCGGTGGTAACGCCGCAAGCGCAACACGGGGCGGCAGCTCTTGCGAATGCCGGCCCCCCGCTTCTATCGACATCATAAAAACGTGGTGAAGCACATCACAATTTCTGATTTGTGTGAATGATTGCAAGCCCGGCACTTTTCCGGCGAGCTAAGGAGAGGCAAAGCCGATGGTCGTTTCTGTCGAGAGCAAGGCGCGCATCGTGACGGGCACGCTGAACTATAGTGGCGATGCCATCGCCCGCCCCCGCTATCACGCCAACGATCAATCGCGCGACCAGCTCGATCTCGTCGCCCGGGATGTTCCCATCATCGATGGGCGCACGTTGCAGCACGCGCCCACGCTGGACGTCGAGGGCTTCGCGCTGATTGACGCGCCCACCGCCGTCACCGATTTTCGGGACTCCGCCCAGGCCGATCTCTACATGGCGGAAATCCGCGCTCTTGTCGCACGCGAGACCGGCGCGGCGCTGGTCGTCAACACCGGGCCCGGCATCCTGCGCTTTGCCGAGCGTTCAACGGAATCAGGCGCGCTCAACAATTCGCGACCAGCTCGTTTCATTCACAATGACGTGAGCGAACCCACGGCCCGCGCGAGCGTCGAGCGGCTGCTCGCCCAGCGCGGCGAAATCCTCGCAGATTATGCCGGCTACGCGCTCTACAATGTCTGGCGCCCCATTTCTCCTCCGCCGCAGGACGTTCCGCTCGCCATGCTCGATGGCCGCTCGCTGGCGCACGACGACCTGATCGCGGCGGATGCTGTGTTCGATCATCACGGCCAGCCGGAATGGAGCTTCGAGGGGTTCCTGGTGCGCTACAATCCCGCGCATCGCTGGGTCTATTTCTCCGCCATGGGGCCACGCGACGCGCTGCTCTTCACAACCATGGCCTATTGCGACGGCACACCCTTCATGGTGCCGCACAGCGGGTTCGACGATCCGTCCTGCCCACCCGACGCCCCGCCACGCGCCAGCATCGAGATGCGCGCCGCCGCGTTCTTCCGCTGAACCAACAGGAGCGCGCATGGCAGAGGCGCCGATCACCAGCTATCACTGGGAACCCAACGCCAACTCCGGCAAGCCGATGCTCGCGGGGCAGGATAAGGGCGTTCCCTAGGACAGCTCTATCTCGACATGCTGTCCTTCGATCATCACAAGCCGGATTATCTGGCGGTCAATTCCAATGGCACCATTCCCGCGCTGCGGCATGGTGACACAGTGCCGACCGACTCCACGCCGATGAAGGAATATATCGACACCGCCTTCGAAGGGCCGGCGCTGCCCCCCGCCGACGCGCCCGGGGCTGGCGGATGCGCATGTGTTTCGTCGACAGCTATATGGGGCCTGCGCTCAGCATGATCGGCTGGAGCATCGGCATGGGCCCCTCGGTGCGCAAGAAGGATCCGGCCGAGTTGGCCGCCCTTGCCAGGCACCCGGGCTCCTGGCGATCAACCCCGCCGGAGCACCACGCCTAGCGCCTCGCGGGATATATTCACTGCCTTCCGCGTTTTCCCTCGTGAAGGGAATGCAGCATGGCCAAGGCCGATACACCCAAGGACGATCCCGCCGCTCCGCGAAAGGGCGAACTTCCCAAGCGCGGCCCGCTCGGTGATGTTTTGCCCGGCAAGGGACGAGTCGACCCACGCACGCGTGGCGGTCAGCCGCCCGAGAAGGTAGAGGATCGACCCAATGTGGGCACGGTAACGCCGGACGATTATCCCGAGCAACAATAGGGCCGAAGACGCCCATGCCTTCCAGCGTCATCCGCGCCTACCGCTATGACGCGGCGGAGAGCCGGCTCATCATCGAATTCACAAGCGGCGAGACTTACAGCTATTTCAAGGTTCCCGAAGCCGTTGTCGCGGGTCTGCATCAGGCCATGTCTAAGGGCCGCTACTTCCAGCGCCATATTCGCGACCGCTTCGATTATCGCCGCGAGCGCCACCGCGTTTCATAGCCGTCGATGCCGGGCTCCAAGCCTCCCCCTCACGGGACCATGGGCGCTCTTTCGGGCACAAAATCGACAATGGCGGTCGCCGTTCCCGCGCCGCTCACGCAGGCTTCGACGCCGAAGGTCGCGCGCAATAGCGGCGCGGTGAGCGTCGCCGAGGTTTCGCCGAACGCAACCAGCTGCCCCTCGCGTAGGACGGCAACATGGGAGGCATAGCGCGCCGCCAGCACGAGATCGTGGAGGGAAGCGATGACGAGCTTGCCGCCATCTGCCAGGCCACGCAGCCGGGCGATGCCGTCCAGCGCATGGCGCGGATCGAGCCCCGCCAGCGGCTCGTCGACCAGCAGCACATCGGGATCGCCCACCATCGCCCGCGCCAGCATGGCCCGCGCCAGCTCTCCGCTGGAAAGCGTGGTCGCGGGCTGATCGCGCCGGTCCGCAAGATCGGCCTGCGCCAGCATCAGCGTCACCCGCGCCGCCATGTCACTCGGCAGACGGCCAAAGGCCGGCAGATGCGGCGTCAGCCCCAGCGCCACCAGTCGTTCGACCGAAACCGGCCATTCCGCGCGCGGCGCTTGCGGCAGGAACGCCCGGCGTCCCGCCAGAGCGCGCAGGCCAATGGCGGACAGCGCCTGCCCGTCCAGCATGACCTGCCCCGCATCCGGTGCGTCAAGGCCGGCGAGACGGGTCAACAGCGTGGACTTGCCGGCACCATTGGGCCCGAGCAGGGCGACGAACTGGCCGCTCTCCACCGTCATCGAGACATTGTCCACGATGGTGCGCCCGCCACGACGGACTGTAAGGCCCTGTGCACTGAGACGGGTCATGGCGCGGTCCTCTTGAGGCGCAGCACCAGCCAGATGAAGAACGGCGTGCCGGCAAGGCTGGTGAGCACGCCCAGCTTCACGTCCTGCGCGGTGGGAATGAGCCTTGTGGCGATGTCCGCCGTGAGCAGCAGGATGGCACCGAACACCGACGAGGGCAGCAGGACCCGACTGGGTTGATGGCCCACGAAGGGGCGCACCAGATGCGGCGCCAGCAGGCCGATGAAACCGATGCTGCCGGTGACGGACGTCGCCGCGCCGACCGCCAGCGCCGTGCCCAGCAGCGCGAGCAGCCGGGTACGCTCCAAGTCGATGCCAAGGCTTGCTGCCTGCGCCTCGCCCAAGGTTAGCGCATCGAGCGCACGCGGCGTGGCAAGCAGGCAGGCCAAGCCGGCGAGAATGAAGGGCACGACCAGCCCGATCTGCGCCCAGCTCCGCTCGGCCAGCGAGCCCAGCAGCCAACTCGTGATTTCATAGGCCGCATAGGGGCTCGGCGCGAAGTTGAGCGCCAGGCTGAGTCCTGCCCCGGCCAGGCCGGAGACCGCCGCGCCCGCGAGGATCAGGGTGAGCGTGCCGCCGCGCCCAATGGTGAAGGTGATGAGCCCCGCGGCCATCGCGCCGAGGATGCCGAGAATAGGCGCCGCCAGCGGAAACACGCTCGCAAGGCCGAAGTAAATGGCGATGACCGCGCCCAGCGCCGCGCCGGAGGAGACGCCGAGCAGCCCCGGCTCGGCGAGCGGATTGCGCAGCAGGCCCTGAAGCACTGCACCTGAGAGCCCCAAGGTGGCGCCCACCATCAGCCCCAGCAGCGTGCGCGGCGCGCGTAGCTCGATGACGATGAGGCTACCCAGATTGGGCTCGGGAGTAAGCAGGCCTCCCAGCAGCATGGTGGGCGGCAGCCAGACCCGGCCGACCGCGAGGGAAAGCAGCAGCACCGCTATCAGCAGCAGGATAGCGGCAGACCAGAGCAGCCGGTTCACCAGCGCGGCCCTCCACGCGGCAGGGCAGCGAAAGCGGCGGCAAGCTCTCGCGCCGCCCGAGCGGATTGCGGCAGGCCGCAGGTGTAGCTCACATCGGGATAATCGATCTGCCGTCCGGCAAAGAGCCGATCGATCAGCGGATGGCGCGCAACATTGCGGCGCAGCGAGGGCGCGCCATAATTGCCTACGCCCTGCATGACCGCATCGGGCCGGGCGGCGAGCAGCTCTTCCAGGCCGAAGCTGGAAGAGCGCCTGTCCTGCTGCCGGGCGGCGATGTTGATGCCACCGGCGGCCGTGATGATCGCATCGGTCAGCGTGCCGCGCCCCGGCACAGACCCGTCGCCGCTCCACAGCGCCACGCGCACGGGCCGGGCGGGGCGGCGGCGCGCCAGCGCTGCGAGATCGGCATCCATCCCGCGCACCAGCGCCTCCGCGCGCGCGCCCTCCCCCACCGCTGCGCCGATCTGGCGGATGATGCGCCGCGTGGAGGCGAAATCCGTGGCATCCTCCACTTCGACAATGGGTGCGCCGATCGCCTTGCTCAACCGCCGGACGCGCGGGGCCGTCCAGGGGCTGGCGAGAATGAGATCGGGCCGTTGCAGGACAATCTCTTCCGTCGTGCCCCGATTCGTGGCCACGCCCGCATCGGCGCCGGGCATCAGGCCCTTCACCGCGTCATGAGCAAGATAGGTGATGGAGGTGATGCGCTCACGCGGCACCAGCATCAGCAGCAGGAGGTCATTGCAGAGAGTCATGGACATGATACGGCGCGGCGGCTGGGCCGGTGCCGCGCGAGCGGCCGGCGTGGCGCCAACCAGCAGGCCTGTGGCCAGCGCGGCGAGGAGCGCGCCCCTCCCCCTCACGCCGATCTGTCCTCCGCTCCGTCCGCTCCGAAAAGATCATAGGGTCGAATGGACACTAAACTTGGCACTGGGCCAAGATGCCCTGTGCCCTGCTGAACGAAGAGAGAGGCCTGCCACCCTGCGCGGCCCTGCTCTGGCTGTGCATGCGTCGACATCGCTTTCCTCCCCGCCGGCCTGCCCACCACTATACTCCCCCCTTCCACGACGTTCCCATTTTCACGGGAAGGAAAGCCTCAGGCCCGCCAAGGCGTGTGTCTCATACCATATGGCCCGTTACGGAGCGTGAGCCCATGTTGCAATCGCCCCGCAAGGCCAGCGTGGTGATGATTAGCGGACGCTGATCCGGAGAGCTGGATTATCGTTGGATGGCCGCCGGAAACCGGATTCCCGCGTTCGCGGGAATGACGAAACTCTCAGTCGCGGGGCGGGGCTGACCGTTCATTTCCCAGCAGACATCGGCGCGAAGTGGTCGCCTGGCCCCTCCCCCTCTCGCCAGCCGCGTGACCCAAGCGGGCCGGCCTGCTCCCCGCGCAGGGCCGCTTGCACGATCCGTCACCGCCCCCCATATGCGCGGCATGACTGCATCCGCCTCTGACGCCATGCCGGTCTGGCACGGCACCACCATCCTTACCGTTCGCGCTTCAGGCAAGGTCGTCGTCATCGGCGATGGCCAGGTTTCCATGGGACAGACGGTGATGAAGCCCAATGCCCGCAAGGTCCGCCGCCTGCATGACGGCAGCGTGATCGGCGGTTTCGCCGGCGCCACGGCTGACGCCTTCACGCTGTTCGAACGGCTTGAAAGCAAGCTGGAGCGCCATGGCGGCCAGCTCATGCGCGCTGCCGTGGAACTGGCCAAGGATTGGCGCACGGACAAATATCTGCGCAACCTGGAGGCCATGATGATCGTGGCCGACAAGGAGACGACGCTGGTTGTCACCGGCAATGGCGACGTGCTGGAGCCCAATGACGGCATCGCTGCCATCGGATCGGGCGGCAACTACGCCCTCTCGGCTGCCCGCGCCCTCAAGGATTATGAGAGCGATGCCGAGACGCTCGCCCGCAAGGCAATGACCATCGCGGCGGACATCTGCGTTTACACCAACACGAATTTCACGAGCGAGACACTGGACAGCACGAGCTGATCCTCGCCCGTTCGTCTCAGCGAAGGCAAGAGACGGATGCGCCAAGGTGTTTCGACGTCGCTCGACACTTACGGATGACATGAACGAATGAACGACAATCTGACCCCCAAAGCCATTGTGGCCGCGCTCGACGCGCACATCATCGGCCAGGCCGAGGCGAAACGCGCCGTCGCCGTGGCGCTGCGCAACCGCTGGCGCCGGCAGCGCCTGAAGCCCGAACTGCGCGACGAGGTGACACCCAAGAACATCCTGATGATCGGCCCCACCGGCTGCGGCAAGACCGAGATCAGCCGGCGCCTCGCCAAACTGGCCGATGCGCCCTTCATCAAGGTGGAAGCGACCAAGTTCACCGAGGTGGGCTATGTTGGCCGCGACGTGGAGCAGATCGTGCGCGACCTTGTCGAGGAATCGGTGCGGCTGGAGCGCGAGCGGCGGCGCGAGACAGTGCGTGGCGCGGCCAGCGAGGCGGCCATGGCGCGCCTGCTCGATGCACTGACCGGCAAGGAAGCAAGCGAGGCCACGCGCCTCTCCTTCCGCCAGCGCATCGAGGCCGACCAGATGAACGATGTCGAGGTGGAGGTGGAGGTCGCCGATACGCCGGCCATGCCAATGGACATCCCCGGCCTGGGCGGCCAGATGGGCATGATCAATCTCTCCGACATGATGTCGAAGGCGTTCGGCCAGCAGCAGCGCAAGCGCCGCAAGATGCGCGTGGCCGATGCGTGGGACAAGCTGGTGGAGGAAGAGCAGGACAAGCGCCTCGATCAGGACGATGTGGCGCGCACCGCCATCCAGGCCGCCGAGCAGAACGGCATCGTCTTCCTCGACGAGATCGACAAGATCGCGGTCAGCGACGTGCGCGGCGGATCGGTGAGCCGCGAGGGCGTGCAGCGCGACCTGCTGCCGCTGATCGAGGGCACCACGGTCGCCACCAAATACGGCCCGCTCAAGACCGACCATATCCTGTTCATCGCCAGCGGCGCCTTCCATGTCGCCAAGCCCAGCGACCTGCTGCCGGAACTGCAGGGCCGCCTGCCGATCCGCGTGGAACTGAAGGGCCTCACCGAGGAGGATTTCGTCGCCATCCTCTCCGACACCAAGGCCTCGCTGCCCGAGCAATATGCCGCGCTGCTGGCGACCGAAGGCGTCACGATCAGCCTGGAGCCGGACGGCATCCGCGCCATTGCCAGGATCGCCGCCAGCGTGAACGAGCAGGTGGAGAATATCGGCGCGCGGCGGCTTCAGACGGTGATGGAGAAGCTGCTGGAAGATGTGAGCTTCGAGGCGGACAGCCGCGCGGGCGAGACGATCCGCATCGACGCCACCTATGTCGAGCGCCAGCTCGCCGGCATCGCGAAAAATACGGACCTCAGTAAGTATATCCTGTGAGGCACGCGGGGTTCGGGATTTTGTAGTGTCGGGACTTGGTGGCTCGGCGGCTGATTGAAGCGTCCCCAGCGGAAGCTGAGGCAACGGCGGCAAGAAACCCGGCTTTCGCTGGGGTGACGATTAAAGGGTTTCTGCCACCGAGGGACTGTGAGTCCGCTTCTGACGGGTTCCAGGTCCAGCTCTTCGGGATTAGCCATCCGCTTCGGCGCAAATCTGTGAAGCCCAGTCAGGGCTCCTTGCTTAGGCAGGAGCGCGGGGTGGTCACGGACTGCGGTGAGGCTTGAGCTCCTGCCTGCGCAGGAGCATGGGGTGGTCATCCCTTCCCGTGGCACCGCTCAAAGGCCGAGCGAGGCCACGATTAGCGATCCGCCACCGCCACGCTTAAAGATCCAGCGCCGCCACCGTCATGAAGATCTCCTCCAGCGCGGGCAGGAACTCGGGCTGATCGATACGCAAGGGGCCGGGGTCGTTGAGCAGTGCGTTGTTGAGCACGCTGTTGAACACCTGCACCGCCATGCCGAGCCGGTTTTCTTCCGCAGCATCGAGCGGGCGGCCGCGCAGGTCACCCAGGCGCTCGGCGAGCACGTCGCGGCGGCGCGCCGCCATCACGCGGAACGGTTCCCAGAAGACCGGATCGTCCCAGGAGCGCTGCAAGGCCGCGCGCCAGAGATAGCGATTGCCGCGAATCCGCTCGAAGGCATCGCGTAGATACCAGTCGATGAGTTCCGCGCCGCTTTGCGCCGGCGGCCAACTGCTCAGCGAGCTGTAACTCGTCTCCAGCCAGCGATTGAGCAGCACGGTGAGGAAATCATCCTTGCTGCCGAAGCGCTGGTAGAACACGCCGACGGACCGCCCCGCGCGCTTGGCAATGGCGGTGATGGAAATCGACTCCCAGCTCTGCGTCCGCAGGATTTCCCAACCGGCATCGACGAAGCTCTGCTGGGTCTTGAGACTGCGGGACTGTTGAGGCTGAGGGAGATCAAGCTCTATGACTGCTCTCATAATGAGCCCTCTTATCTTTTCGGATGATACAATGCCAGTCTCCTCAAACGGTGGCATTTACGATTTATGGCGCGCTGTGCCGCGGTTGACATTGTCCCCGATTGACAGGCTTCTATCACTCATTACACATTATGTGAAAATATATTCATATTTTGGCTCGGCGTCAGCATGGTGCGCCTTGAAGCGGAGGAGAGGCGAAGCATGCCGATAACCAGACGGAAGATGCTCGGCGGAGCGCTCGGCGCCGGCGCATTGATCGCGGCGCGGGAAGGACTGGCGGCAGAGGCGCCACAGGCAGCCAACGCCGCAACGCCTCCCAACATCCTCTACATCATGGCCGACGATATGGGCTATGGCGACCTAGGCTGTTACGGCAAGGTCTATCAGACCCCCAATATCGACCGGCTGGCGCAGGAAGGCGTGCTGTTCCGGCAAGCCTATTCCAACAGCGCAGTCTGCACCGCAACCCGCGTGGGCCTTATCACCGGCCGCTATCAGAACCGCTTTCGGGTGGGGCTGGAAGAGCCGCTGGGCGCTCCAGACCGGATCGGCCTGGAGCCCGAGACGCCGACCATGCCGCGCTACATGCAGCAATTGGGCTACCGCACGGTGCTGGTCGGCAAGTGGCACATGGGCGACCCGCCGCGTTTTGGCCCGCTCAAGAGCGGCTATGATCGCTTTTTCGGCCTCTATAGCGGCGGTAAGGATTATTTCGTGCAGCCGCAGTCGGGCGGAGCGGCCCTGCACGACGGCGACACCATCCTCAAGCAGCACCGCTACCTGACCGACGAACTGGGCGACCGCGCCGCCCGCGAGATTCGCGAGGCGAAGGCGGACGGCGTACCGCTGTTCATGAGCCTGCATTTCACCGCGCCGCACTGGCCCTGGGAAGGCCCGGAAGACATGCTCGTCGCCGAGCGGCACAAGGGCGCCATCTTCATGTCCGAGGACGGCAGCATCGCCACCTTCCAGAAGATGCTCACGTCGCTGGACATCAATGTCGGCAAGCTGCTCCAGCTCTTGTCTGATCTCGACCTGGTCGAGAACACCATCGTCGTCTTCACAAGCGACAATGGCGGGGAGCGCTATTCGAACGTATGGCCCTTCACCGGCATGAAATGCGAGCTGCTGGAAGGCGGCATCCGCGTGCCTCTGCTCTGCCGCTGGCCGGCCCGCATCAAGCCGGGCTCGGTTTCGGAGCAGGTCACCATTTCAATGGACTGGATGCCCACCTTCATCGAGGCGGCTGGGGCACCGGGCGGCTTCGAGGCGCCGACCGACGGCATGAGCATCATCCCCCAGCTCACCGGCGAAGGGCCACTCGTCAACCGCGCGCTCTTCTGGCAATATAAGGCCAACGATCAGGCCGCCCATCGCGACGGACCATGGAAATATCTGCGCCTGGGCGGGCACGACTATCTCTTCAACCTGGATATCGACGCGCATGAGCGCTCCAACTTCGCGCGGCGCGAGCCGGAGCGATTCGCACGGATGAAGCAGGCCCATGCCGACTGGTCGGCGACGATGCTGCCCTATACGCCGGAGACCTCCTCCTACAATATCGTGGGCCAGGTGCCGGACCGCTACGCCCCGCTGGGGCCGGTGCGCCCGCAACAATAAGGGCTGCGGGCGGCCAGGGAATGGAGTAGCGCAAGGCGTCTTCGCCTTTCGGGAGCCACAGCCATGTCCCTTGAGACTCTTCTCGTCGAGCAGCGCGGTGCCGTTACGCTGGTGACGCTCAACCGCCCACAGGCGCTCAATGCGCTCAACGAACAGGTGCTGGCGGATTTCATTGCGGCGATGGCCGCCTATGAGGCCGACGCCAGCCAGCGCTGCCTGATCGTGACCGGCAATGAGAAGGCTTTTGCCGCCGGCGCGGACATCAAGGAAATGGCGCAGCGCCCGGCCGCTGAATTCTACGCGCGCGACAGCTTCGCGGAGTGGACCGCCCGGGTCGCCTCGGCGCGCAAGCCGTGGATCGCTGCGGTGGCGGGGTTTGCGCTTGGCGGCGGCTGCGAGCTGGCGATGATGGCGGACTTCATCATCGCCGCCGATACGGCGCGTTTCGGCCAGCCCGAGATCAAGCTGGGCGTTGCGCCCGGCATGGGGGGCTCGCAGCGCCTCGCCCGCGCGGTCGGCAAGGCCAAGGCCATGGAGATGTGCCTCACCGGCCGGATGATGGATGCGGCCGAGGCCGAGCGCGCCGGGCTCGTCGCCCGCGTGGTGCCGGCGGGGGACCTCATCGACGAAGCCCTGCGCGCGGCCGAGGCGATCGCCGCCATGCCACCCCTCGCCGCCATGGCGAACAAGGAAATGGTCAACCTCGCCTTCGAGACCACGCTGAACCAGGGCCTCGTCGCCGAGCGGCGACTGTTCCAGCTCCTGTGCGCCACCGACGACAAGGCCGAGGGCATGGCCGCCTTCGTGGAAAAGCGCGCGGCGGTGTGGTCGGGGCGCTAAGCACCGAGCGAGCCACGCCGAACGCCGGCAGACAGCCCTCTCCTTCCCTCAGCCGTGCACCAGCTCATAGGCGGCGCGCAGGCTTTCCGGGGTATTGACCAGCATCGATGTGCCTGCACTGTGCTGCCGGTCGAGCAGCGCCGCCGTCTCGCGGAATCCCTTGGCCATCGGCACCCCCTCATGCGCGTTGAGCCACAGGCGCAGCAGCAGCCGCTCGCGGCCGGGCTCGTTCTTGAAGGCGGTCCGCGAATGCATGACGCGGAAATTGTGCCAGAAGACGATCTCACCCGGCTGAAGCGTGAAGCGCGTCATCAGCTCCGGGCGCGCGGCCACCTTGAACATGGCGCGCAGAGCCTCGACCAGGCGGGGCGGCACCGGCTCGCCACGAATGGCAGCGGCCTGCGAGATGAAGATCACATAGTTATAGAGCGTCACCCGGCCGTCGACGACGGCGAAGCTCGGCACCTTGTAATCGGTGACGCTGTCGAGGCCGGTGGGATAATAATAGCCCTCCAGCAGCGGCGCGAGCAGATCGGGGCATTCGGCCTGCATGGCGGCATAAACGGCGGCGGCGCTGACGAAACCGCTCACGCCACCTTCCCGCGCGGCGACCACCGAAGCGAGGCTCAGCACCTCATGATAATCGGTGTGGGGCCCCAGCTCGGTATCGCTCAGATAGCCGCGCAGCTCCGGGCTCGGCTCCTTGCGCACGAAGCCGATGCGGTCCTGCCGCGCGCTTTGCGGGGCAGCGGCGCCGAGATGGGCACCGAGGCCGAAATGCAGGCGCTTGAAGCCCTCGGGCCCATAGCGCCCCAGATCGATGCCGGAGAGCAGCACGGCGCCGCGCCCGGCCATGATGTCCCAACGTACCGCGGCCATCAGCTCGACGAGCGGCGCCGCGCCGAAATCGGCGGCGGTCACGTCCGTCGCCTCGCGCCCCTGCGTGGCAGCGACGGCGGCGTCCAGCGCGGCGATATGGGCGGCGCTCAGACGTCGCGTCAGGCCTTCCGCGCCGCCGCTGTCATCCGCGCGCCACGCGCCCGAACCATGGCCTTTGCCCGCGTCCGTCGTCTCCACCATATCGCCACTCTCCCTCTTCATCTGCTCAGCCGGCCGTGGCCGACGCAGGCGCTCTTTCCCTCTGACCGGCATGATCGTGCAGGAACACGCCCTGCCGCCGCAGCTCCGCCTGCAATGCCGCAATGTCGAGCGCGCGTGGCTGCACACCGGCCCGCGCCGACAGCGCCGCCGCCGCGCCCGCCGCCTGGCCGGTGAGCCAGCATTGCGGGATCTCGCGCATGAAGCCGTGCGAGTTGGCATCGCAACTGATGTGCTTGCCGCCAGCCAGCAATCCATCGAGAGCCCGTGGCACCAATGCGCCATAAGGCACGGAAATGACCGGGAACTTGAGACTGACCGAGGGGCTGACGCCAACTTCGTCAGGCAGCGCGATCCCTTCGCTCCACTGGCTCCGCTCGATCCGCCCTGCCCCCACCAGCCGCCGCGTGTGGCGCACGCCGAGCTGCGAAGCACTCTGGAGCATGTAGCAATTTTCGAAGCCCGGCGCGTGCGCGCGGAAGAAATCGCAATGCGTCTGCATGAAACGGTGCGAGCGGATTTCCAGCTCGGTCTGGTCGTCCACGTCCAGCGCCGAGAGGCCGGATTGGCGCGGGCCCAGGAACAGGCCGATGTCGTTGCGCCAGCTCACATATGGGGGTTGAAAGAAGCCGAGCTTTTCGCGCCCGAGCGCGGCGAACTGGGCATATTGCTCCGGCTCGTTGGCACGGAAGGCCAGCCAGCGGTCCATGTCCACGCCGCCGAGCATGAAGGCGGTGTTGGCGCTGTGATGGACATCGCCCTCCTCGATATCGGTATCGAAATCGCCGCCCGCCCGCGCGAACATGTCGCCGTCGCCGGTCGTATCGACAACGACGTCCGCCAGGATCGCCTTGCGGCCCTCCTTGGACTCGAAAATCACGCCGGTGACGCGGCCGTCCTCGACCACGGGCATTGCCGCCCAGCTATGGAAGACCAGTCGCACGCCAGCGTCCAGCAACATTTCCTGGCTGACCAGTTTCAGCCGCTCCGGGTCGAGCGTGGGCGACCAGGAGACGACGCCGTGGAAAGCTGCGGTGCGCTGGCCCCAATAGCTCGCCTTCGCGGCATCCCGCGACCCCCAGTCCGCGCGCGGCGGGCCAGCTACGCCCTCGGGCGGGAAGCGATCGAAGATGTCGGTAGCAAATCCCTGGATGACCTGCCGGCCCGTCCAGTCGGTCATGCGGTCGATCCAGATGACGAGACCGCCCGTGGAGAGGCCGCCCAGATGATTATAGCGCTCCATCAGCACCACGTCCGCGCCCGCTTTCGCCGCCGCCCACGCAGCCGCCGTACCGGCGGGGCCGCCGCCCACCACCAGCACCTGACAGCGATGATAGATGGGCACATCACGGGCGGCTTCCGCCACAGTGCCGGCGCCGTTGCGCGGCGGAAGCTGCCGCCGATCGGTCTCGAACAGGTCCGATCCAAGGAACCTGTCCTCGCTCCGCCTCACTTCGCGCACGCGAGGTAAATCGCCCGGCGCGTCCTTTTGCGGCATGTCCTTTTCCTGCGTCATCCTGTCCTGTTCTCCACCGGGCGTTGCGAATCCGGTTGTATGTCGGCGCGAAACCCATAGCATCCGAACGAATCGATGTGTGCGCCAATGCAGTAGCCAAATAGGGCCGCGCGCTGGTAACGTCGACCGCCGCCTGCTGTCAGGGCGGCACGGGAGAGGGAGAACAGGACGTGGTCGCAACCAGAGCGCCTCGCACGGTCGATCTGGCCGGGCTGATCGACGGGCGCAAGCTCACCGGTTTTAACTATCTGCTGATCGCCCTCTCCACGCTCGTCACACTGTTCGACGGGCTCGACATGATGATGATGTCGTTCACCGCGCCCTACATGCAGGACGAGCTGAGCCTCACCGACACGCAGATCAGCCTCGCTTTCTCTGCAGGTACGGCCGGTATGGTCGTGGGCGGCCTCATCTTCACTTATGTGGGCGACCGGATCGGCCGGCGGCCCACCATCATCTTCTGTACTCTCGCCTTCGGTCTGCTGACCTTCCTCACCGGATTCGCGCCCAACTACGAAGTGCTCTTCACGCTGCGCTTCCTGGACGGGCTCGCGATCGGCGGCGCGCTGCCGCTGGCCTGGGCGCTCAACGTGGAGTTCGTCCCCCGGCCGATGCGCGCCACCGTCGTCGCCTTCATCATGATGGGCTTCAGCTTCGGCAGCGCGGCGGCGGCTCCGCTCACCAACCTGATCGCGCCGCTGCACGGCTGGGAAGGCGTCTATATCGCAGGCGGCATCGGCACGGTGCTGTGTGCCATCGCCATTGCCCTCCTGCTACCGGAATCGCCGCGTTTCCTGGTCGCCAAGGGCCTGAAGCCGGAGCTGGTTGCCAGCACGCTCAAGCGGCTCGATCCAACGCTCGACGTGCAGGCGGACGACCATTTCATTCTTCCCGACGAGGTCCAGCGCAAGGAGAATGTGCCCGCGCTCAAGGTGTTGCGGGAACTCTTCGAGGGCCGGCTTCGCTTCCTCACGCCGATCATCTGGATCGGCTATGGCGCCAGCGCGCTCGGCATCTTCTTCAAGTCCGCCTTCGGGCCTATCGTGCTCGAGCGCATGGATATCGCCCGCGCCACCGCCGCCAATGTCTCGGCGCTCGCGGGCGTGCTGGGTGCCATCGCCGGCGTCATCATCATGCGGCTGTGCATGCGCCACGGCCTGCTGGTCGCCGCCTTCACCACCTTCGCCATCGTCCCCATGGCGGTCTCGGTGGGCATGGAATGGATCGACGGGCCCATGCTGCTGCCGGTCATCGTGGTGCAGAGCATGCTGGTGGGCGGCTGCCACGCCGCGATCATCAGCCAACTCGCCCTCTATTATCCAAGCGCCATCCGCGCCAGCGCCGGGGGCTATGCCTCCGCAATCGGCAAGATGGGGGGCGTGGTGGGCCCGGTCATCGGCGCCCTCATCCTGGAGAGCGGCGTCCCGGCCGTGCGCACCTACGCCATCGCCGCCATCTGCCCGGCCATCCTCGGTGTTTCCATCCTCCTGATCCGCGTGCTCACGCGCCGGCCGGAGGCGGAGCCCCAGCCGCGCGGAGTCGTTGCGCCGGCCGAGTGAGCGCGTGGCGCACGGACGCGGATCCCCGAACGGAAATGGACGCGATCAGCCCATTGACCGGGCCGAACCGGCTGCGTATAGCGCCCCGACCGATCGCCCCGGAGGCGATCGCCCCGATCCAATCGCGGTCCACGGGGCGGAGTAGCTCAGCTGGTTAGAGCAGCGGAATCATAATCCGCGTGTCGGGGGTTCGAGTCCCTCCTCCGCTACCATCCCACACAGCAGGTATAGCCAGTCCGGCAGCATTCGCAGCGTTGCGAGGCATCGCCGTCTCTGGCAAGCCAGAGCACACCAGTTCAGGAGTGTTCGCCATGTCTCATTTCGACTGCCTCATCGTCGGCGGCGGCCATGCCGGTGCGCAGGCGGCGATCTTGCTGAGGCAGCTCGGTTTTGCGGGCACGGTGGGACTGGTTGGCGCGGAGCCGGTGCTCCCCTATGAGCGTCCGCCGCTTTCCAAGGATTATCTCGCCGGCGAAAAACCCTTCGAACGGCTCCTGCTGCGTCCCCAGCGCTTCTGGGAGGAGCGCGGCATTCAGCTCATGCTCGGCCAGCGTGTGGGCATGATCGATCCGGCCCAGCATGCGGTGCAGGTAACGGGAGGCCGGGCCATCAGCTATGACAAGCTCATCTGGGCGGGCGGCGGGGCGGCGCGGCCCCTCTCCTGCCCCGGTGCGGCCGCGGGCGGCATCCACACCATCCGCACGCGCGCCGATGCTGATGCCCTCGCCGCACGGCTGCCCACCGCCGAGCGTTTCGTGGTGATCGGCGGCGGCTATATCGGCCTGGAAGTGGCCGCCGTGCTCATCAAGCTGGGCAAGCAGGTGACGCTGGTGGAGGCGCAGGACCGGCTGCTCTCGCGCACCGCCGGCGCGGACCTGGCCGCCTTCTTTGCCGCGCAGCACCGGGCCCATGGCGTGGACCTGCGCCTGGGCGCGGCGGTGGAGGCCATCGAGACACAGGGGGATCGCGCCACGGGTGTGCGGCTCGCCACGGGCGAAGTGCTGCCGGCAGACGCCATTGTCGTGGGCATCGGCATCGTCCCCAATGTCGCGCCGCTGCTGCTGGCCGGCGCCATGGGCGGCGACGGCGTGGATGTGGACGCCTATTGCCAGACCACGCTGGAAGACATCTATGCCATCGGAGACTGTGCGGCGCACGAGAACCGCTTTGCCGGCGGCCAGCGCATCCGGCTCGAATCCGTGCAGAACGCCAACGATCAGGCCCGCACCGCCGTGCAGCACATCATCGGCGACCCGGCGCCCTATGAGGCCGTGCCGTGGTTCTGGTCGAACCAATATGACCTGCGCTTGCAGACCGTGGGCCTCTCCATCGGCCACGACCAGGCGGTGGTGCGCGGCGATCCTGCGAGCGCCAGCCTTTCCGTCGTCTATCTGCGCGAGGGCCGCGTGATCGCGCTCGACTGCGTCAACCAGACCAAGGACTATGTGCAGGGTCGCGCCCATGTGCTCGCCGGCAGCAAGCTTGACCTCGCCCAGCTCGCTGACCACGCCGTACCGCTGAAGGAAGTGGGGCAGGCGTGAAAAGATCGCCGATTGACGCTCTCCCGGACGAGGCGGCCCGCCTTCCGGTCCGGCGAACCTGAACGGATATGCTCGACAAGGTTCCCGCCCAGGTGTGGATCCTCGTTGCGATCGCGGCCGTCGCCTACACACCGGCCCGCTATGTTTTCCGACATGTCGCTCATGGGCCCTCGAAGCGGGATATCACCCAGCTTCCCGAAGATCTGGATTGGCGCACAAATGGTCGGCTCATACGGAACGGCGCACTTCTGATCGGCCTCGCGGCACTCGCCGTCTTCATCTTCACACCAACGGCCGCCCGCGTCGCTCGCTCAGCCAGCTTTTGGCCGATTGTGAGCGCGGCGTTAGGATCATGGGCGATCGGGACCGTGCCCAAGGGGCTGAAGAATGGAAGGATCGAGCCGCTCATCCGGGGAGTCAGCGCGTGCTATGAGCGTGCAACGCAGCCGAAGCGCTTTTGGGCCTCCGTGGTCTGGAACCTCGCATATGGCTGCATAATGCTGTGGATCGCCCACGTGATATCCGATCAGACGGTTAATCGGGGTGTAACGGCGCAGTGCCTTGATCCGCAGGTGAAGCATAGTCCGCAGGAGGAGCTTGCCGCTTGCAACCAGTTGCTCAAAGACCTGGACAAGGATGACGAGGATTATGCCCGTTTCGTCGGGGCACGTGGCTTCGCCTATCATCGACTGGGCGATATGGGCCGCGCGATCGTCGACTATGACGAGGCCCTGCGAACCAACCCGGAGGACTCCTACGCCTTCTACAATCGAGCCCTGATCTTCGATCATTTCGGAGAACTGCCGAGAGCGCTCGCGGACTATCAGGCCTCGCTGACTCTGCGCCCGGACAATTTTGACGGCCTTGTACGCCGCGGCGTGCTGCTTCTCAGAATAAAGAGATTTTCTGAAGCCATTGACGACTTCTCGCGCCCCTTAGACATGCGGCCGCGTAGCCCAGCTATTCTCACCTATCGCGGAACGGCCTATGCCATGGTCGGAGACACGGCACGCGCCAATCAGAATTTTGACGCCACCCGTGCCCTCAACCCGATGGAGCCCGCGCTCCAATGGAGCCGGATGATTCTCGCCTCGCACGGTCGGTCCGAGGGGCTGGAATAACCTCGAACGAATGATGGGTTCTTTGCCGCGCGCCCCTACATCTCGCCCCGCGCGCGACGGATGGCGTACCATTTCGCGACATTGGCCTGATGCTCGGCATAGCTGTCCGCGAAGATATGGCCGCCCTTGCCGTCCGCCACGAAATAGAGCGCGTGCGATTGGGCGGGGTGCAGCACCGCCTCGATGGAAGCACGGCCGGGATTGGCGATGGGGCCCTTGGGCAGGCCGGCCATGGCATAAGTGTTGTAATCGTTCCGGGCGCGGATTTCGGACTGAAGAATGCGCCGGCCAAGCGGCTTGCCCTTGGTGATGGGGTAGATGATCGTGGGGTCGGCCTGGAGCGGCATGCCGAGGCGCAGGCGGTTGGCGTAGACGGCCGCGACGGTGGGGCGCTCGGCCGCTACCGCCGTCTCCTTCTCGACGATGCTGGCGAGCGTGATGGCCTCGTGGATGGTTTTGACGGGTGCGGCAGGATCGCGCTGCGGCCAGCTTTGCTCAATGAAACGGGTCATTGCCGCCTGCATGCGGGCGAGCACGGCGGCGCGGGACTCGCCACGCTCATAGCCGTAGCTGTCGGGAAGCACCGATCCTTCCTCGGGAACCGCCACCTCGCCGGTCAGGTCCGGATTGGCCATCAGCCGCTCCTGCACCAGGATGGACGGCATGCCCTCGGGAATGGTGATGAGCAGCGGAATGGTCTTGCCGCTTTGCAGGATGGCGAGAATCTCCGCCGCGCTGGCAGCCTTGGGCAGGCGATAGTCGCCGGCCTTGATAACACCATCCCCGCCCAGCAGCCGCGCGCCGATGAGGAAGAGGTCGGCCGAGCGGATGGCGCCGGCCTCATCCAGCCGCTCCGCCATCGTGCGGAGCGAGGCGCCCTGCGGCACCGTGATCGTGGTCGGCTCAGGGAGCGGCCCGGCCCCGCGCCAGCCCTGGACAAGATAGACCGCGCCGAACAGCGCGGCCCCGAGGAACAGCAGAATGAAGAGGCAGCCGATACGCCGCATGGCTCAGCGCCGTCCCGCGCCCGCCGGGCCTCGCAAGCACCGGAGGCCCCCGACGAAACCCCTTGCGGCGGAAACGAGGTGGGCGCCGCGAGTCATGCCGGGCACTGCCCTCAGAGTGCCTTCATCACCAGGCTGGCATTGGTGCCGCCGAAGCCGAAGGAGTTGTTGAGCACCGCCTTCACCTTGCGCGCCTTGGCCGTGTGCGGAACGAGGTCCACACCCGCGCAATTCTCGCTCGGATTGTCGAGATTGAGCGTCGGCGGCACGATCTGGTCGCGCATCGCGAGGATGCAGAAGATCGATTCGACCGCGCCCGCGCCGCCTAGCAAGTGACCGATGGCCGATTTGGTGGAGGACATGGAGAGCGTGCCGATGGCATCGCCGAACAGGCGGCGCACCGCACCCAGTTCCAGCTCGTCCCCAAGCGGAGTCGAGGTGCCGTGGGCATTGATATAGTCGATGTCGGAAAGCGCGAGGCCGGCCTTGCGCATCGCCATCTGCATCGAGCGATAGGCGCCCGAGCCTTCCGGATGCGGCGCGGTCACATGATAGGCGTCGCCCGAGAGGCCGTAGCCGATGACTTCGGCATAGATCTTGGCGCCGCGCGCCTTGGCCCGCTCATACTCCTCCAGCACGACCACGCCGGCGCCCTCACCCATGACAAAGCCGTCGCGGTCCACGTCATAGGGACGGCTGGCGCGCCAGGGCTCGTCGCGGAAGCTGGTGGACAGGGCGCGGGCCTGACCGAAACCTGCGATGCCGATAGGGCAGATGGCGCTTTCCGCGCCGCCCGCCAGCATCACGTCGGCATCGTCCATCGCGATCATCCGCGCGGCGTCGCCAATGCTGTGCGCGCCGGTCGAGCAGGCGGTCACTACCGCATGATTAGGGCCCATCAGGCCATATTTGATAGAGACCTGACCGGAAATCAGGTTGATGAGGCGGCCGTGGACGAAATGCGGCGAGACGCGCTTGGGGCCCTTGTGCTCGAGCACCAGCGACTCGCTCTCGATCCCCGGCAGGCCGCCGATGCCCGAGCCGATGGAACAGCCGGCGCGCAGCCGCTCTTCCTCGCTCATGTCGGTGAGACCGGCATCCTCGATGGCCTGGCCGGCCGCGTCGATGCCATAAACGATGAACGGATCGACCTGGCGCTGCACCTTGTGGTCCACGCGCTTGTCCGGATCGAAGCCATATTCATGGTCTTTGGGTTTCACTTCGCAGGCGTAGTTGGTCTGGAAGTCGGTCGCGTCGAACCTGGTGATCGTCCCCGCACCCGATTTGGCGGCCAGAATGTTCGCCCAGCTCGTCTCGACATCGCCACCCAGCGGCGACACCATGCCCAGACCCGTCACGACGACACGACGCATGTGATTCTCCTTAATACTTCCAGTCGCTTGCGCCGGCGGCCTCTTTGCGCCGCCTTGCGACTTGAACAGCGAAGCGGCCCTCGGGCGGCGGGAAAACCCGCGAGCCGGAGAGCCGCGTCCTGCTAGGTGCCTATGACCAGCCGCCTCATCAGGACCGCAATCCGGCCCGGGCGGCTGAAGTCCCGCCCCTTACTGCTTGCCTTCGATATAATCGATCGCGTCCTTGACGGTTGCGATCTTCTCGGCGGCATCATCGGGAATCTCGACGCCGAACTCTTCCTCGAAGGCCATGACCAGCTCGACGATATCGAGGCTGTCGGCGCCCAGATCGTCGATGAAGCTGGCATCCTCGGTGACCTTGTCGGCCTCGACGCCAAGATGCTCAACGACGATCTTCTTCACGCGGTCCGCGGTCTCACTCATGCTCGATCCCTTGTTATGATGTGAACTGTCAAAAAACTCGGCTCTTGCCCTAGTGCGATGGGAACAGCGGCGCAAGAGGCAAGCGGCCTTCACGGCGGCGCCTTGCTCGTAGGCCGCCGCGCCTCAGATCATCGCCATGCCGCCGTTGACGTGCAGCGTCTGCCCGGTGACATAGCCTGCCTCCCGGCTCGCCAGATAAACGACCGCGGCGCCGATATCCGCCCCTTCGCCCAGCGTGCCGGCGGGAATGCGCGCGGTGATCGCGTCCTTCTGGGCATCATTGAGCGCGTCGGTCATGGCCGAGCGGATGAAGCCGGGCGCCACGCAATTTACGGTAATACCCCGGCTCGCCAGCTCCTGCGCCAGGCTCTTGCTCATGCCGATGAGCCCCGCCTTGGAGGCGGCATAATTGGCCTGCCCGGGATTACCGGTGACGCCCACCACGCTGCTGATTGAGATGACGCGACCGAAGCGTGCCTTCATCATCGGCCTCGCGGCGGCGCGGATAAGCCGGAACGCGGCCTCCAGGTTGATGCGCTGCACGCTCTCCCATTCCTCGTCTTTCATGCGCAGAATGAGGTTGTCGCGCGTGACGCCGGCATTGTTGACGAGGATGTCGAGAGTGCCGCCCAGCGCTTCCATCGCCTGCGGCACCAGCGCATCGACCGCGGCGCCATCGCCCAGATCGCACGGCACGCAGACATGATCGCCGCCCAGTTCCGCCGCGAAGGCGCTGAGCTTGTCCGCATTGCTGCCCGAGAGCGCCAGCCGCGCGCCCTGCCCGGCCAGCGCCTTCGCCACTGCCGAACCGATCCCTCCGCTCGCGCCGGTAACCAGGGCCGTCATTCCAGTAAGGTCGAACATGTCATTCTCCTGTTGGTCTGTTCACGCGAAGACGCGGAGACGCAGAGGTTGATAGTCGTTGATGATGCGGCAGGCCCTTCCTTGAGAGTCGCCCCATCGAAAATTGGTGAGCGGCCTCACGGACTGCCGTCACGGGCGCAGATCGGTGAGGAGCTGCTTTCATCGTCGCAGATGGCATCGATGTCGATCAAAGCCCCTCCGCGCGACCCTCGTGTCAGATCTTCCCCAGCAGCGTCTCGATGTCGTCCATGGAGATCACGCTCGTGACCGTTGCGTCGGGCGCGGTGCGCTTGACCATGGGGCCGAGCACCTTGCCGCCGAATTCCACGAAGTCGGTGATGCCGGCGTCGAACATCGCGGCGATGCTCTCGCGCCAGCGCACGCGGCCGGTGACTTGCTGCACGAGCAGGTCCTTCACCATTGCGGCGTCGCTCGCCGGGGCGGCGGTGACATTCGCATAGACCGGCAGGAAAGCGCCGGGCGAAGCGGTGTCGGCCAGCGCCTGCGCCATCGCGTCGGCAGCGGGCTGCATCAGCGGGCAGTGGAACGGCGCGGAGACGGGCAGCAGCACGCCGCGCTTGATGCCGTGCTCCTTCACCAGATCGACAGCCCGCTCGATGGCGCCCTTGTGACCGGAGATCACCACCTGGCCCGGATCATTATCGTTGGCAACCGTGCAGACCTCGCCCTGTGCGGCGGCGGCCGCCAGTGCCTCGGCTTTCTCGATGTCGGCGCCGAGCAGCGCCGCCATGGCGCCCTCGCCCACCGGCACCGCCGCCTGCATCGCGCGGCCACGCAGCTTGAGCAGCCGCGCTGTGGTCGCAAGATCGAAGGCGCCCGCGGCGCTCAGCGCGGAATATTCGCCCAGGCTGTGGCCCGCCACCGCATCGGCCTTGTCGCGGATGGAAACGCCGCCTTCCTTCTCCAGCACGCGCAACACCGCAAGGGCATGGGCCATGATGGCCGGCTGGGCATTCTCGGTGAGCGTCAGGTCGCTTTCGGGTCCTTCGCTCATCAGACGGAAGAGGTTCTGGCCCAGCGCCTCGTCCACTTCGCCGAACACCTCGCGCGCCACCGGCGAGGCTGCGGCGAGCGCGACCCCCATGCCGACGGCCTGGCTGCCCTGCCCCGGAAAGATGAATGCTCGCATGGCGTCTGTTGCCTCTGTAAAAAAGAAAGCCCGTGCCCTAAAGCCGCTTCGCGGGACAGGCAAGCGTGGACGGCCCTTGCATTTCCACCCGCTTTCCGTCATAGGCCGCGCCTTCACGCGCTCCGGACCGCCGGTGCCGCGCGAAAGTGTATTTGAAGACGACAGCCGGAGGGGTGGCACGCATGGGGCGGCCATCAGCGATCGGCCAACACAGGACGCATGAACCATGCCGCTTTACGAGCATGTCTTTCTCGCGCGTCAGGACCTGGCTCAGGCCCAGGTAGACGCGCTGGCGGAGACCGCCACCAAGATCGTCGAGTCCCAGCAGGGCAAGGTGACGAAGGTGGAGAATTGGGGCCTCCGCAACCTCGCCTACAAGATCGCGAAGAACCGCAAGGCGCACTATGTGCTGCTGAACATCGACGCGCCCGCCGGCACCGTGGCGGAGCTGGAGCGCCAGACCGCCATCAACGAGGATGTCATCCGCTACATGACCATCCGCGTCGATGAACTGGAAGGCGGCCCCTCCGTCATGATGCGCAAGAACGATCGCGACCGTGAGCGCCGTGGTGGCGATCGCGGCCCCCGTGGCGAGCGCGACGGCGATCGTGGTCCGCGCCGCGAGCGCGAAGAAGCTGCTGCTGGCGAATAAGGAGATCTGAACAATGGCACGCCCGTTTTTCCGCCGCCGCAAGAGCTGCCCCTTCGCCGCCAAGGATGCGCCGAAGATCGACTATAAGGACGTCCGTCTGCTCCAGGGCTTTGTCTCGGAGCGCGGCAAGATCGTCCCCTCGCGCATCACCGCCGTCTCGGCCAAGAAGCAGCGCGAGCTTTCCCAGGCGATCAAGCGCGCCCGTCATCTGGGCCTGCTGCCCTACATCGTGAAGTAAGGAGCCACCCCATGGAAATCATCCTGCTCGAGCGTATCGAGAAGCTGGGCGGCATCGGCGACGTCGTGACCGTCAAGGACGGCTACGCGCGCAACTACCTGCTCCCCAACAAGAAGGCCCTGCGCTCCAATGCCGCCAACAAGGCGGTGTTCGAAGCCAACCGGGCCAAGATCGAGGCCGATAACGCCGCCCGTCGCGGCGATGCGGAGAGCGCGGCCAAGACCATCGAGGGCGTCCAGGTGGTGCTCATCCGCCAGTCGTCGAACAGCGGCCAGCTCTACGGCTCGGTCTCGGTTCGCGACATCGTGGAAGCCCTGCACGAGGCCGGGCACAACATCGTCTCCAAGGCGATGGTCGTGCTGGAGCGCCCGATCAAGACGCTCGGCCTGTTCGACGTGCGCGTCTCGCTGCACCCGGAGGTCTCCGTGACCGTCCAGGTCAACGTCGCCCGCTCGCCGGAAGAAGCCGACCTCCAGAAGGACGGCGTCGACGTGATGGCCCAGATGTTCGAAAAGGACGAGGCCGGCTTCACCGAGGATTACGATCCCAATGCCGAGCCCGGCGAGATCGCGGCCGAGCCGACCGACGCGGCGCAAGCCGAAGCGGGCGAGGACGCCGAGGCGTAAGTCTCAGCCAATCGGATTTAAGAATCGAGAGCCCTGCGGAACTTCGGTTTCGCGGGGCTTTTCTTGGCCCATCGCCAGCCTTGCCTTCGCCCGCGTTGACCGATCGTCACGCCCGGCTTTGCCTCTCGCCGTTCCCGCGAAAGCGGCAATCCCAGCACGCAAAGAGAGCCGTTATCCTATCGTCATTTCCGCTTTCGCGGGGTTGACGGGAAGGAAATCTCGGGAATGATGGAGGGAGGCAATGGACGCCTCAATCCTCCGCCATATGGATGAAATCCCGCTCGTAACTGCGCATATGGGCGCCGCCGTCGACGATGATCGTCTGCCCCGTCACGGCCTGCGCGCGTGCGAGGTAGAGCACCGCTTCGCCGACATCCTCGGGCTCGGGCAGCGCATCGAGCGGCGCAAGACGGGCGAGGCGAGCGAGCTGCTCGGGCGTGTAGTCATAGGTCGCCAGCGTCAGGCCGGGTGACACCGCATTGACGCGGATCGCCGGCGCCAGCGCGCGGGCGGCGATGCGGGTAAAGGCCTCTAGCCCGGCCTTGCCCAGCGTATAAGCGAGCTGGTCGCCATGCGGCTGGGCGAGCCGTTGGTCGAGGATATTGATGACCGAAGGGTTCCGCCCCGCTGGGCGCTCGGCCCGCGCGAAGGCTTGGGTGAGAAGCACCGGCGCAACGGTGTTCACCTGATGATAATGCGCCAGCTCGTCGGCCGTCACCACGGCGAGATCGCCCTCGCCGAACAGCGAGGCGTTGTTGACCAACAGGTCAGGCGCGCGGCCGAAATGCGCAGTCACGGCAGGCAGCAGCCCCTCTGCCGCTCCGGCTTCAAGGAAATCCGCCGCAAAGCCGTGCCAGGCCGCGCCCGTCTCGGCCAGGCACTCGCGCAGGAAGCGGTGCGGTTCCGGCACCTCACGGCCGTGGATGGCCAGCGCATAGCCGGCGCGGGCCAGATGCATGGCAATGCGGGCGCCGAGGCGGCGATGACCGCCCGTGACCAGCGCTAGCGGCGCCACCCCCTGCCCCACCATGCTCACACACCCATCAGGCGGAGCACTTCCTCGCGGCTCTTCTCATCGCGCTTGAACACCCCCATCATTCGGCTGGTCATCATGTCGGTGCCATGGGTACGCACGCCGCGCCCGGTCATGCAGCCATGCGAGGCCTTGATGACGACGGCCACGCCGAGCGGCTTCAGATTGTCCCAGATGCAATCGGCGACCTGCGCGGTAAGGCGTTCCTGCACCTGCAAGCGGCGCGCGAAGGCCTCCAGCACGCGGGCGAGCTTGGAGATGCCAACCACATAGTCGCCGGGCAGATAGGCGATGTGTGCCTTGCCCACGATGGGCGCCATGTGATGTTCGCAATGCGACTGGAAGGGAATGTCCTTCAGCAGCACGATTTCGTCATAGCCGCCCACCTCGTGGAAGATGCGCGAGAGATGATAGGCCGGATCTTCGGCATAACCCTCGCAATATTCCTTCCAGGCGCGCGCGACGCGCTTGGGCGTCTCGATGAGGCCCTCGCGCGTGGGATCGTCGCCCGCCCAGCGGATGAGCGTGCGCACGGCCGCCTCCACTTCCTCGGGCACCGCGATTTTCGCGGGACGGTCAATCAGATTGTCGTCATGGTCAAAAGGGGTCATGGCCGCCCTCCGGTGTGTTGTTCGTGGACATGCCGGCAGCATGCGCCCTCATTCGAGGGGCGAAATAGGCCTTGCAGGCGGCGGGCGCAACCGCGCCGGCAGCGGCGGCCCGATCCCTGTCCCGAGAAGGCCTCACCGCTGCCGTTAGGGCATGGCCGCATGCGCCATGCCCAGCCGGGCGGATGCGCGCAAATCCTGCCTTTTCCCGCACCGTACCCTTGCCCACAGCGCATTGGCGGGGGATAAGGGAAAGCCGGACCGGCGCTGCGACCATGGCGCCATCCGATGGGGAGAGCGAACAATGGAAGCCTATCTCTACGACGCCGTACGGACGCCCCGCGGGCGAGGAAAGCCGGACGGCGCGCTTCATGAGATCACGCCCATTCAACTCGCAACCCAGATGCTTCAGGCCATTCGCGATCGCAATGCGCTCGATACCGCCGATGTGGACGACGTCATCCTGGGCTGTGTGGCGCCGGTGGGCGAGCAGGGCACGGACATCGCCCGGCTCGCCGTACTCACCGCCGGCTATGCCGAAACGGTCGCGGGCGTGCAGATCAACCGATTCTGTGCCTCGGGCCTCGAAGCCACCAACATGGCCATCGCGAAAGTGATGAGCGGCGAGGCGCAGATGGTGGTCGCCGGCGGCGTCGAATCGATGAGTCGGGTGCCGATGGGCGCGGACGGCGGGGCCTGGGCCAGCGACCCCGCCGTCGCTTTTGCCACCTATTTCGCGCCGCAAGGCATTGGCGCGGACGTCATCGCCACCAAGTTCGGCTTTTCGCGGGCGGACGTGGACGCGTATGCCGTCGAAAGCCAGAAACGCGCCAAGATGGCCTGGGACGAGGGCCGTTTTTCCCGCTCCATCGTGCCGGTGCGCGATGTGATCGGGCAGATCGTGCTCGATCATGACGAGCATATGCGTCCCGAGACGGACATGCAGAGCCTCGCCGCGCTCAAGCCCAGCTTCGCGGCCATGGGCGAAGAGATGCCGGGTTTCGACACCATCGCCCTGCTGCGCTATCCCGAGCTGGAGCGCGTCAACCATGTTCATCATGCCGGCAACAGCTCGGGAATCGTGGATGGCGCCGCGGCGGTGCTGGTGGGCAGCAAGGCAATGGGCGAGAAATACGGCCTGAAGCCCCGTGCGCGAATGCGGGCGATGGCCTCCATCGGCTCCGAGCCGCTCATCATGCTCACGGGGCCCGAAAGCGTCGCCGCCAAGCTGCTGAAGCAGGCCGGCATGACCAAGAGCGACATCGACCTCTGGGAACTGAACGAAGCCTTCGCGGCAGTGATCCTGCGCTACATGCAGGCGCTGCACCTCGATCATGCGCGGATCAACGTCAATGGCGGGGCCATCGCCATGGGCCATCCACTGGGCGCGACCGGCGCCATGGTGCTGGGCACCGCGCTCGACGAGCTGGAGCGCAGCGGCCAGGGCACGGCGCTGGTCAACCTCTGTGTCGGCGCCGGTATGGGCACCGGCATCATCATCGAGCGGGTGTGAGGTGATGCACGCACATATCGAACGCCAGCACGCACGGTGAAAGAAGGAACGCAGGAATGAAGACGCTCACCATCGACATCGACGCGGACGGCATCGCTCTCCTCACCATCGACGTGCCGGACCAGTCGATGAATGTCATCGGGCCGGAGTTCATTACAGACCTGGGCGCGGCCATCGACCGGATTTCCGGCGAGGACGCGATCAAGGGGGCCGTCATCGCGTCGGGCAAGGCGAGCGGTTTCATGGCCGGCATGGACCTCAAGCAGCTGAGCGCCATGCTGATGCCCGCGGCCGGCGATGGCGAGCCCGACATGGCCGCCATCTTCGAGCGCGCCTTCGTACTCAATGCGCTGTTCCGTCGGCTTGAGACCTGCGGCAAGCCCGTGGCGGCCGCCATTGAAGGCGTGGCGCTGGGCGGTGGTCTGGAGCTGGCGCTCGCCTGCCATCATCGCGTGCTGAGCAGCGATCCACGCGTGCAGATCGGCCTCCCGGAAGTGCTGATCGGCCTCTTCCCCGGCGCAGGCGGCACGCAGCGGCTGCCGCGCCTCATCGGTGTGCAGACGGCGCTCATGTACATGCTCCAGGGCCGGAATTTCCGCCCGCCCGAGGCGCTGGCGCTCAAGGTCGTCGACGAACTGGCCGAGCCGGGCAAGACGATCGAGGCGGCAAAGGCCTGGGTAAAGGCGAACCCAAACGCACATGTGCAGCCGTGGGACGTGAAGGGCTTCAAGGTCCCGGGCGGCTCCGGGCAGTTCAACCCCGCCTTCATCCAGGTGATGATGGCCGCGACGGTGATGACCACCAAGGAAACGCAGCGCAACCTGCACGGCCCGCACGCGCTGCTCTCCGCCGTCTATGAAGGCATCCAGCTTCCGATGGACCGCGCCATTCGCGTGGAGAGCAAATATTTCACGCGCGTGATCGCCGATCCGCAGGCCGGCAACATGGTGCGCACGCTGTTCGTCTCCAAGCAAGCCGCCGAGCGCGGCGCGCGGCGCCCGGCGGGGGTCGCGAAAGCGCCCACCCGGCGGCTCGCCTTGCTCGGCGCGGGCATGATGGGCGCGGGCATCGCCAATGTGGCGGCGCAGGCCGGCATCGACGTGCTGCTGCTGGACCGCGACATGGCGGCGGCCGAGCGCGGCAAGGCCCATGCGCAGGAGGCAATGACCAAACGGCTCGGCAAGGGCATGACGCCGGAGAAGATGACGCAGACGCTGGCGCGGATCACGCCGGTGACGGAGGTGGACGCGCTCAAGGGCTGCGATTTCGTGATCGAGGCCGTGTTCGAGGATGCCGCCATCAAGGGCGAGATCACCCGCCGAGTCGAGGCAGTGCTGGGCGCGGACACGATCTTCGGTTCCAACACCTCGACCCTGCCGATCACCGATCTGGCGCGCAACTGGAGCAGGCCGGAGAATTTCATCGGCATCCATTTCTTTTCGCCGGTCGAGAAGATGATGCTGGTCGAGGTGATCCTAGGCAAGCAGACCGGGCCGGCGGCGGTCGCCAAGGCGCTCGATTTCGTGGCGCAGATCAGGAAGACGCCCATCGTCGTCAACGATTCGCGCGGCTTCTACACCTCGCGCTGCTTCGGCACCTATGTGCAGGAAGGGACGCAGATGCTGGCCGAGGGCATAAACCCGGCGCTCATCGAGAATGTCGGCAAGCAGCTCGGCATGCCGGTGGGGCCCCTTGCCGTCTCCGACGAGGTGTCGATCGAGCTGGGCCACAAGGTAATGCTGGCGACGCGGGCGGCGCTGGGCGATGCCTACAAGCCCACGCAGGCGGACGCGGTCGCGGCGCAGATGGTCGAACTCGGCCGGCTGGGACGCAAGAACGGCAAGGGCTATTACGACTATCCCGAGGGCGGCAAGAAAATGCTCTGGCCCGGTCTCGCGCAGGCTTATCCCCGCGCCGCCATCCAGCCCTCGCCCGCCGAAGTGCGCGAGCGGCTGCTCTATCGCCAACTCGTCGAATGCGCGCGCTGCTTTGCCGAGGGCGTACTGGTGACGCCACAGGATGGTGACCTTGGGGCCATCTTCGGCTGGGGCTTCGCGCCCTATACCGGCGGTCCGTTCAGTGCCATCGACACCATCGGCGCCGCGACTGTCGTCGCGGTGCTGGACCGGCTGACGGCGGCCCATGGTGAGCGCTTCGCGCCGCCGCAGCAGTTGCGCGACATGGCAGCCTCGGGCGGGCGCTATTATGAGGAGGTGGCAGCGCAGGCGGCGTAGGAGGATCTGGCCGGTGGGCCAGCCCGGCGCCCCCTCCACCATCTCGTCCCTTCAGGCGAGGCCGCCGCGCACTCCGTCACGGCCCTCACGCCGTCATCCCCGCGAACGCTGGGATGACGAAGAGTCCGGAATATCGAGATAACGTCGGTGGAACGGAACGGCGGAAGCACCCGCCTCACCACTCAGCCGGCCTTGAAATCGGCCTGGCTAACCGCGCGCCAGGCGGGCAGATCGAGCGTGAAGCGTGCGCCGCTGCCCAGCGCGCTGTCGATCATGATGTCGCCGCCCATGGCGCGGGCGAGCTGGCGCGAGATGTAGAGGCCAAGGCCGCTGCCCTCGCCATCGGTATTGCCCAGTCGCTCGAAGCGCTCGAAGATGCGGTGGTGATCGCTCGCATCGACGCCGTTGCCCTGATCCGCGACAACCACGCGGGCGCGCCCGTCAATTTCGTCCAGACGTATCCAGATGGTGCTCTGTTCGGGCGAGTGGCGCACGGCATTGCCGACCAGATTGACCAGGATTTGCAGAACCCGGCGATATTCGGCGCGGGCAAAGACGCGCTCGTCTGGGCGCGGAGCCTCGATGGTGATGCGCCGGGCATCCGCGCGGATATTGAGCAGGCCGGCGGCACGGCGCGCGATTTCGGAGAGGTCCACTTCCTCGCTCACGGGCTTGAAGCCCGGCCCCTCAATGGCCTGAAGATCGGCCAGGTCGTCGACCAGCGCCAGCAGATGCCGTCCGGCCGAGGCAATGTCCGTCGCGTAGTTGACATAATCCTGCCGCAGCGGTCCGTTGACCCGGTCGCTGATGGTGCCGGCATTGGCGATGATGCGGCTGATCGGCTGGCGCAGGGCACTGTCGAGCCGGCGGCTGAGCGCGGGGCCGAACAGGTCCACGGGCGGCACGCGAACGCCTGCCGAAGAAGCAGCCGCAGTAGCCGGCCGCTGCGCATCGACAGGCGGTTCCGCGACGGGTGGTGCCACGGGCACACGGGCGGCGGCATGTGCGGATGGCTGTCCGGCCGGGCTCGCCATCTCCTCGCGCACGGCCCGGCCGCGATAGCCAGCGAACGTGCCGTCCGCCCCGAACAGCGCCGTGCCCGAGAGCCTATAGCGCACGTTATCATCGCCCCGCAGACGCGCGAGCTGCCCTTCGAAATTCATGTGGCGCACCAGCGCCTCGATCATCGGCATACCGCGTTGGGCGCCGGAGGGGTCGTCCATCAGCGCGAAGAACGCCGTAAAGGTTTGTCCATCGCCTGGTGCCGCGTGGCCGAGCTTGGCGGCACTCACATCGGGGCGGCAGAAACGCATCTGGTCGTCCACCTGCCACTCCCAGCCCCGCCCGAAAGAGGGATCGAGCAGCCCCTGCAACGCCCCGGCACGGGAGAAGGACTCGCGCGGGCGGCGCTCCTGCCAGTCGAGCAGCGAGACGTGCAGCCACTCGCCCTCGGGCCGCAGTTGCGCCCACAGGCTGATGTCCGCCTCTTCGCGCGCCAGCTCCACCGAGCGCGAGAGCGGCGTGCCCAATCGCAGCGCCAGGCGCACCAGCGCGGCCAGCGCCGGTAGGGCAAGCGGCCCATGCGGCTCGCCGCCTGCTTCGATCTGGAGCGTCATCAGCGCATCGTCGGCACGCAGAATGCGGCCTTCCCGGTCGAGGAGCGCAGTGACGGGGGCGGCGGCGGCGACTCGAGTCATGCCGATGGGTCGATGATGGTCAGCTTGGCGAGCAACGGCGGCGGAATCAGCATGCGAGTCAGCCAGCCATCCACCTGCCCCTGATCGAAGGCACGATAGCCCTCGACGAAACGGGTGAGCGCAGCATCGCGGTCGCCAATGGCTGGCGTGAGAGGTGCAAGCATTTCAAAGACATGCACGGCAAGCGCCTCATCTGTCCCCATCACCCGCAAGATCGCCTTGCGCGCCACATCGCCACCGTCGACAAGCGCCCCCAGCACCTGATCGATCGGCAGCGCCGTCTCCGCTTCAACCAGGGCACAGAAGAGCAGCAGCCGGCGCTCGATCAACGCCATCGGTGCGAGCCGAAGGCGATCCTCGCCCGATAGCGTCCGGGCGCAGCGTTGGGCAAGCGCAAAGGGCCCGGTGCCTTCGTCATGCCGCGCGATGACCCGCTCCACGGCCTGAATGACCGCATGCATCGCGGCGCGATCGGCGGCGCCCAGCCCCTGCGACACCGCCCGGATAAGCAGCGCGGCGGCTGTCCAGGCAAGATCGCAGAAATATTCGGCCGGCAAGTCCGGGCGCAGCGGCGTGTCGAGCAGGAGCGGCCCGGCCCAGCGCTGCTCGGCGAGCGCGAGCGCGGCCAGCGCCTGGCCGAACGGCCCCTCGCCCGAGCGCTCCAGCATGTCCCCGACATTGCCGGTGAGCGCCGGGTCCGGCCGCTCGCGCTGCACCACCGAGAGCGCGCCACGCAGGCGGAAATGGTTGAGCAGCTCGGGGGAGAGCAGGTCCACCTGGCGTTCCAGCGCGGCGCTGCAAAACGGTTGCGGCAGAGTGCCGAGGCGGGCATCCACGTCCCGGTCTGCGATCTCCAGGCGGATCGCCATCTCCACGGCATTCATCGTGCCGGCAAGATGATAGCGCGTCTCGGCCAGCAGCGCGTCGGTCCAGCGGCTCGACATCTGATCGGAGAAGAGCGCGAGGTCCGCGCGATGGCGCAGTTCGTCGCTCAGGCGCCGCGCAAGGCGCGCCTGGGAACCGCCCTCCCCGCCGGAAGCGCTTTCCGCCCCAGTGTCCCTGCTGTTCGACATGGCCCCCACACTAGCCAAATTCCGCTTAAAATCGCCTAAATACGATTATCCCCCTTCGCAAGCAGGCGCACGGCCACGGTGCCGAAGGCATATAGACCGATCAGGACGAACGCATGGGGCACCCGATTCCCTAGCGCTCCGCCCAATCCGATGGTTAACGCCATGCCGGTGGAGAGGTGTCGCCACAGTCCCAACCGTCCCAAAACGGGGCGCTCGTCGCGCAAATCGGCAATGGTCTGGAGCCCCACCAGCGCCAGCGCCAGCGCGACACCGAGCAACGCCAACAGATCACCGTTCGCCAGCCGGCCGCCCAATATGGCGAGCGCGGTCAGCCCCGCCCCCTTGACCAGCACGCGCAGGCCCATGGGCGCCGGGCGATGCAGCATCACGCGGGCGCAGGCGTCGCTCAGGCCCAGGGCGGCCTCGGCAAGCAGCGCGAAGAGCAGGCCCAGGCGCGGCCAGTCCGCGCTGGCGCCGGCAATGGCAAAAACGGACAGCAGGCCAGCGGCCCAGCGAATCTGCGCGGGATTGACCTGATAGCGCGCCAGCGGTTCGACCAGTCGGCTCCCGACTGGCGCCAGCAACGCCGTCAACGGATCACGCGGCGGCGCGTCGGCAAAGCCGCTGCGCGTGAGCGCCTCCAGCGCCTGCTGCGCATCGGCCGGCGTACCGATCCGCATCACGCGCGCCGACGTCACGAAATCGACCGGAAGTTCGATGCGACGCACGCCCTGCTGCACTGCGCGTCGCAGCAATGTAAGCTCAAGATCCCACTCGCCGAGCATATCGATGGTGGCGAGCAATATCTCGCCGGAGAGCAGCGCGGCGCCGGCCCAGACATGGCGGGCATCGATCCGCTCCAGGTGCGCCGTGGCGTTCTCCGATGGGGTCGCCAACAGGGCTGGCGCATGCAGGCCGAGCAGATCATCCAGCGCCTGCTGTGGCAGGATCATACGCTCGGCGATCAAGAGGACGCGGTCATCCGGCTCGAGTCGCCGCGCCAGATCCGGCCCGTCCTCCAGCGCCAGCACCGGCACGCCGCTCTCTCGGCTCAGCCGCTCGGCGGTGCGAGCGGCCTCTCCCAGCGGCAGGTCGGCGCGAATGAGGATGAGGTCTACCCCTGCCGCGATGGCCTGGCGCGCCTGATGCTCCACGGGCGAATGGACGCCGATGCGCAGTTCATCCGCGGTGAACGCGCTGGCAGCCTCGCCCGCGGCCGGTGCCCGCGCGTTGAGCAGAGCGACAAGCCGCATTCAGTTTCTCTTGGCGCTGGCCGCAATCATGGCCGGAACAGTGGCGGCGCGCTTGGCCCTTGGCAAGGGCTATCCGGCACATCGCGGACCGGAACGCATCCGGGCGAGGCGCCGTTCAGTTCTGTGTCACGGCCTGATCGAGCGCGCTGCCGAGCCGGCGCAGCACCACGGGATCGCCCGGCGCGCCCTCCAGCGCCTCGTCAGCCAGCGCCATCACGTCCGTGACGCCGAAGCTGGCGCACAGGCCCTTGAGGCGCAGCGCCGCCATCGTCCAGTTCGCATCGCAGCGCGCGCGTGCCAGCAGATCGACCTGCCGCTCGGCGCTCTCGATGAAAGCCTGACGGAGATCGGCGATCAGCGCGTGATCGGAACCGACCGCCGCAGAAAGTGCCGCCTGGAGATTGCCGGGATCGTAAACCATGGGCGATGTGTAAAGCGCGCAGAGTAAAGGGGCTGTAAAAATGAGGCCTTTCCGTCGATGGTGAACATGTTAAGGACGTTCGTTCGCCCTGAGGGGATCGGCGAGCGGATCGGCCGGGCAGTCATAGCGAAGCGGCGCGCCGCCGGGTCATCGGGCAAGACACATTTGAAGGATGGGAGCGGGCCACCATGAGCCGGTCATGGTTTTCGAAGCTGCGTGATCGCGACGACGACTGGGCTGCGGACAGCGCCGCGGACACCCTGGCGAGCGGGCCCGATCCTTTCGCCGACGAGGTCGCCCCGTCGGCGCACGCCGGCTGGGGTATCTGGCTGGTGCGCGGCCTCCTTGCTGCGGCCGGCATCGCCTGGTTTGGCATCGTGGCCTGGAGCTTCGCGGACCCGACTATCGGCCTGCGACTCTCGCCCTTTCTGGAGATCGTGAGCCGCCTCTCGGTGCCGCTGGTGCTTGTAGTCGGCCTGGCGCTGCTGGTGATGATGCTGGCGGGCCATTGGGACAATGACGAGAGCAAGGGCCGGATGAACGCCGAAGACGCTCGCGCCTATGCCGCACAGGCTGCGCAAGCCGCCGCGCGGATCGGCGAGGCCCACACGCAGCTTCTCGGCCACACCAAAAGCTATGCCGCCGCGGCCGACCGCTCCGCCACGGCACTGCTTGAGGCCGTGACACAGATGAGCGAGCGCGGCGACCGGCTCGCCGAGGCGACCGGGCGCTCTATTGCTACGCTGGAGTCCCTGAGCGCGCGCATGGCCGCCTTCGACAGCAGCGCGCCGCAGTTCGAGCGGCGCCTGTCCGAGCTGGTCGAGACCATGGCGTGCCTGGGCGTGGAATTGCGCGAGCGCAGCACGCATCTGGAAACCCGCCTCAAGGAAGCGACCACGGCCGCGCGCGACACGCGCACGCAGCTCATCGCCGCCGGAGACAGTCTCAATGACCGGCTCGGCACGCTGCGCGACGGCGCCAAGGCGGCGGGCGAGGAACTGGCGAGCCTGGCCGAGCTGAGTTCCGCACGCATCGACTTCACGCTCGACCGTGTGCGCACAGTGCTCGATGCCACCGAACAGCGGATCGACACGCAGAACCAGGCGCTCACCGCGCTCGTCGAGCGCAGCCGTGAGAGCATTGAGACCGCGTCCGAGCAGTCGCTGGCGCTGTTCCTCTCACGCTGCGGCGAGATCGAGGAGATATTGGACCGGCTCGACGGCAGGATCGCGGCTCAGTCCGAGAAAGGCGGCGCCTGGCTGGAAGCCGCTTCGGCCGGCGCGGCGGCGCTCGGCCGGCAGTTCGACGCGCTGGAGCAATCCGCGCTGGGCCGCACCGAGCGGCTGGGCGCGGCGATGGTCCAGCTCTCCTGCGAGACCCGGCGGCTGGTCGACGCGCTCGATGCCGGCGATCAATCCTCTGAGCAGCTCATCACCCGGGCCGAGGCGCTGCTGCTGGCGCTCGATTCCGGCGTACGGGAGCTGGACGAGAGCGTGCCGCGCGCCATCGGCCGTGTGGAAGAGCGGCTCGATGCCATGCGCCAGCGCATCGCCGAGGCGGGGCCCGCCGTGGAGAGTGTGGAGGCACGCGCGAGCGCCGTGGTGGGGCGGATGGAAGAGGCCGGCAAGTTCGGCGCCGAGCATGCAGCCGGTCTCAACGCGGCGCTGACGCGCGCGCAGGCGGCCCTCGCCGGGCAGAAGGAACAGATCGCGGCGCTGTGCGGCGCCATCGATCAGGCAAGCGAAGGCATGACCCGGCTGGGCGATACGGTCGGTCCCCAGATGGTCGAGGCGCTGCTGCGTGTGCGCGAGACGGCCGACGCCGCTGCCAAGAAGGCGCACGAAGCCATCATGGCGACCATCCCTCAAGCCGCCACGGCGCTGGGCGAAGCGAGCAGCGACAGCTTGGCGCGCGCGGCCTCAGCTGCCGTGGACGGGCAGATCGCGCGGCTGACCGAGGCGGCAGATCGGGCCGTCCAGACCGCTGGCGAGGCCGCCGCGCGGCTGGACGCCCAGCTCAAGGCGCTGCACGAGACCAGCGAGGCCCTGGAGCGCCGCCTCACCGGCAGCACCGAACGGCTGGAATCCCAGGATCGCGAGCTCCTGACGCGCCGCTCGGGCGAACTGATCGAGATGCTCAATAGCCGCGCCATCGATGTCTCCAAATGGCTGGGTCACGACATCAGCGAAGGCGAGTGGGCCGCCTATCTCAAGGGCGATCAGGGCATTTTCGCCCGTCGCGCCGTGCGCATGCTCAGCCGCACCGAAGCGCGCGCCATCCAGGCGCTCTATCGCGAGGACAGCGACTTTGGCGAGCATGTGAACCGCTATGTCCATGATTTCGAGGCCCTGCTGAAAGGCGTGCTGGCCGCGCGCGACGGGAGTGCGCTGGCGGTGACCATGCTCTCTTCCGACCTGGGCAAGCTCTATGTCGCGCTCGCCCAGGCCAGCGACCGGCTGCGGGCGGGGTAAGGCGGTGATCGGCTGCTGGCGGTAATGTGTGGGACCATGCCGCCGCGCATGGCCTGCGATCTATGCGGTAGTCTGCGATATGGGACCAATCCCAGATCGTCTTCCCAACCTACTCGAGGCCCCACTTCCAACCCGCACATCATCAGCGGTCGAGAGCGACCGAGCGGCGTCAACAGGCGGGCGGAACAGCCGAAATCCCTATATGCTATCCCTCCCACATAATCGTTCTACTTCAAGGTACTTTCGGGCGGACTGTAAAACCGATCAAAGCTGTGCACTGTCACCCACTCATAGGTGTAGTTGAGATAGAACAGGGCAAAGAACGCTGCCGCCAGAAGCGAGGTCCGCCACACGGTGCGCCACACGTTGAAATGGGCCGGTGCGCTTTCGACCTGCCCGGGCACCAACTCCTCCCCGGCCTCTTCCGAAGTCCGCACGCCGAAGGGCAGCACCAGGAACAGGCTCAGGAACCAGAAAAGGAAATAGATCGCGGCAATGGTCGTCAGTTTCATGTCCGGCCCTCCCCGCTCATAACTGGGCGATCGTCACGTCAACGATCGGCTTCTTGCCTGTCCATTGCGTTGCGACGCGGCGCACGGCCAGACGCGCGGCCTCGCGGATCGTCTCCACCTCGCCGCGCTGGCTCGCCTTGCGCAGCGCCGTGCGCAGGGCCAAATCCGCATCCTCCAGAAATGCCTCAACATCCGCCTCGATGGGCACCCCCTTGAGGCGAATGTCGGCGCTGCCCGCCATCTGCCTGCGCGCGTCGAGCGCGATGCCCACGCTGATGTGGCCATGCTGCATGAGCTTGCGCCGCTCGTTCATGGTCGGTCCGTCGGCCGGCAGGATTACGTCGCCATCGAGCACGAGACGCCCGGCACGCACTTCCGTCAGCTTCTCCGGCCCGTCCGGGGCCAGGCGGATGACGTCGCCATTTTTCTGGACGATGGTGCGCCGGATGCCGCTAGCTGTGCCAAAGCGCGCCTGCTCGGCCATGTGCCGCAGCTCGCCATGGACCGGCACCAGGATCTCCGGGCGGATCCAGCCATACATGGCCGCAAGTTCCGGCCGGCCCGGGTGGCCCGAGACATGGACGTGGCTCTGCCGCTCCGTGATCATCCGCACATTCTTGGCTGCGAGCGCATTCTGGATGCGGCCGATCGCCTCCTCGTTGCCGGGAATCTGGCGGGAGGAGAAAATGACCACATCACCTGCGCCGAGCTGAATGGGATGCGCATCGAAGGCAATGCGGGCGAGCGCGGCACGCGGCTCCCCCTGCCCGCCCGTCGCGATGATGAGGATATCGCTGGCCGGCAGGTCCATCACATCGTCCATATCGACGAGTTCAGGGAAATCAGCGAGATATCCGCAACTCTTCGCAGTACGGATAATGCGATCCAGCGAGCGGCCGGCAATGCAGACCCGCCGTCCCGTCGCTCGCGCCACCTCCCCCAGCGTTTGCAGGCGGGCCGCGTTGGACGCGAAAGTGGTGATGAGCACGCGGCCGTGCGCGCTCTTCACCGAGTCCAGCAGCCCGGCCCGGACCGAGGCTTCCGATCCGCTCGGGTTCGCGTTGAACACATTGGTACTGTCGCACACCAGCGCCAGCACGCCGGCATCACCAATGGCGGACAGCTCGTCCGCGGTGGCCGGCACGCCGATCACCGGCTCCTCGTCCAGCTTCCAATCGCCGGTGTGGAAGATCCGGCCAAACGGCGTTTCGATGAGCAGCGCATTCCCTTCGGGGATAGAATGAGCGAGCGGCACATAGCGGAACGAGAAGTCGCCCAGCGCGAAGGGCACATCCTCGGCGATGACGTGCAGCGCGACCTTCTCCTCCAGCCCTTCCTCGACGAGCTTGGCGCGCACCAATCCGGCCGTGAACGGCGTCGCATAGAGCGGGACGCCGAGATCGAGCGCCAGATAGGGCACCGCGCCGATATGATCTTCGTGGCCATGGGTGAGGACGATGCCCAGCAGATCGTCGCGGCGCTCCTCGATGAAGCCGATGTCGGGCATCACCAGATCGATGCCGGGGCAAGTCGCATCGCCGAACAGCACGCCCAGGTCCACCATCACCCACTTGCCGCGACAGCCGTAAAGGTTGAGATTCATCCCGATCTCGCCCGAGCCGCCAAGCGCCAGGAAGAGAAGTTCATCACCTGGAATCATTGGCTTGAAAGGCTCCGTTGATAGAGAATGGCAAGACCGTCGATGGTGAGGTCGGGCACGATGGCATCGAAAAGATCGGCCTTCTCGCCGAACAGGACAGCAAGGCCTCCGGTGGCGATCACCTTGGCGGGACGCCCGATCTCGCGGCGCATCCGCGCGATCAACCCCTCGATCATGGCGACATAGCCCCAGAACACCCCGATGAGCATCTGATCCTCGGTGGTGGCACCAATCACGTTGTCGCTGGCTGGCACCGCGATGGCAATGCGCGGCAGCTTGGCGGCATTACTTACCAGTGCTTCGAGCGACAGGTTGATGCCCGGCGCGATGATGCCGCCCTTATAGGCGCCGCTATAATCGATATGATCGAAAGTGGTGGCCGTGCCAAAATCGATGACGATGAGATCGCCCGTATAAGCGGCATGGGCCGCAATGCCGTTGATCGCCCGATCCGCGCCCAGCGTGTGCGGCATGGGCACGTCGAGCGCGATGGTCCACTCGACCGGTGGCTGCCCGGCGATCAGCGGCGCCACGCCGAAATATTTGGTGGCGAGCACGGTCAGATTATGGAGCGTACGCGGCACCACCGTGGAGATGATGACGGCCGTCACATCGGCCATCCCCAGCCCTTCGAGCGTGAGGAGCTGGTGAATCCAGACGGCATATTCATCGCCGGTGCGGCGCGGATCGGTGGCGATGCGCCAGCGCGCGCGCACGCGGCGCTCGGCGCCAGGCTCGACCAGCGCGAAGACGACATTGGTGTTTCCGGCATCGATCGCGAGAAGCATCGGGCCTCTAATATCCTTCCCTTGCCTGACGGAGCGCGCGCACGGCTTCAGAGGAAGCCGACATCGCCGCTGTGGACGACCCGTCGCGTCCCGTCGTCGAGACGCAGTAGCAGCGCACCATCTTCCGCGACACCCTCAAATCCCCCTTCGATTGCCCTTTCTGAACCGGGGTCGAGCCGCAGCCGCGTGCCCGGCGCGTGCGCCGCCGCGCTCCAGGCGGCACGGACCGGCGCGAAGCCTTCCGCTCGCCAGCGTGCCAGCCAGGCAGTGAAGCGCTCGGCCAGTGTTTCTGCCAGCCGCGCCGCATCGATGGCGCCGCCGCCGGGCAGATCGGCCAAGGCCGTGGTGGCGCGCCCCTCCACCTGGGGCGCGGTGCGGACATTGACACCCACGCCGACGATCACGGCATCGCCGACGCGCTCCAGCAGGACGCCGGCGACCTTGGCCGGCCCGGCCATGAGGTCATTGGGCCATTTGAGCTGCACGCCGGCCTGCGGTGCAAGCTGCATCACCGCCTCCCACAGCGCGACGCCCACCAGCAGGCCGAGCCCGGAGACGGGCGGATCCACCGGCCGCAACCGGATCAGCGTGGAGGCCTGGAGGTTGCCGACAAGACTGCGCCATTCGCGGCCCATTCGCCCACGCCCGGCCACCTGCCGTTCGGCCCGCAGCCAATGCCCCTCTTCCCAGCCGGTGCCCGCCAGCGCCGTCATATCGGCATTGGTCGAGCCGGTCACGGCCACGAGGGTGATCCGGGTCATTCGCGCCGGGCCTCGACCGGAACCCTGCGGAGCAAGCCCGGCCGCCGGCCGCGCATCCGGCTCAGAAGAGCGCGGCGGCGGCGGCGGCGCTGGCCTGACCGAGGGCCGGGTTCAGCAGATAGCCCAGAACGACGACTGCCGCGCACAGCCAGATGATGCTGGAATCCAGCAGGCTGCGCGAGGCCGCCAGCTCGCCCGATGGCGGATCGAGACAGATCGTCTTGATGACCTTGAGATAATAAAAGGCCGCGACCACCGAGCCCACCACACCGAGCACGGCAAGCGGGAAAAGATTGGCGGCGATGGCGGCATCGAACACCAGGAACTTGGCCCAGAAGCCGAACAGCGGCGGAATACCGGCGAGGCTGAACATGAAAATCACGAACGCCCCCGCCAGCGCCGGCTGGCTGTGGACCAGGCCGCCCAGGCTGGCGATGCTCTCCACTGGCCGGCCTTCCGCGTCGCGCATCTGGAGCACGCAGGCAAAGGCCCCCACCGTCATCACCACATAGATGGCGAGATAGCTCATCACCGCGGCCACGCCCTGCGGCGTGCCGGTTGCCAGGCCGATCAGCGCGAAGCCGACATGATTGATCGAGGAATAGGCCAGCAGGCGCTTGATGTTCGGCTGGTTGATGGCAGCCACGCCACCCAGGAAAATCGAGGCCACAGCACAGAAGATGACAATCTGCTGCCAGCTCTGCCCCGCCGTGCCCATGGCCACAACGGCCACCCGCGTGGTCAGCGCCAGCGATGCCACCTTGGGCGCGCTCGCGAAGAAGGTCGTCACCGGCGTGGGCGCGCCTTCATAGACGTCCGGCGTCCACATGTGGAACGGCACAGCGCTGATCTTGAAGGCCAGACCCGAGAGCACGAACACGATGCCGAACAGCTCGCCATTGCTGAGCCCGTCGGAGAGCGCGGCGGCGACCCCGGTGAAGCTGGTGCTACCGGTGAAGCCGTAGAGCAGCGACATGCCGTAGAGCAGGATGCCGCTCGCCAGCGCGCCGAGCACGAAATATTTAAGGCCCGCTTCGGCCGAGCGCACATCCTTGCGCATGAAGCTGGCCAGCACATAGCCCGCCAGGCTGTTCAGCTCCAGGCCGACATAGAGCGTCACGAAATCGGTAGCCGAAACCATGATCGACATGCCAACGGTGGCAAGCAGGATCAGCACTGGATATTCGGCACGCAAACCGCCGACCGGCCCGTCGAAGAAACGAGGGGCGAGCAGAATGCTGGCGGCTGCCGTCACATAGATGAGCCCCTTGGCGAAGGCCGCGAAGGCATCGGCGCGATAGAGCCCGTCGAACACGGCGCCGCCGGCATGCACGGCCGGCTGCGCGAGCAGCACGAGCGCCACGCCCAGGGCGACGACCGCGACCCAGCTCACCTTGCGAGCTGTGCCGTCGCCGGCGAACGCCGCGACCATCAGCAGGGCCAGTGCCGCAATGCTCAGCACGCCTTCGGGAAGAATGGCGAGGAAGGAAGCCAGACCGTTCATCAGTGCGCTCCCTCGTGCGCGGCGCCTTGGGGCGCAAGATCGGTGATGCGACCCATCTTGAGCTGCGCGTCACCCTCGTGCCGCGCGGGCTCGGTGCGTGCCACGACGCTCGCCAGATTGGCGCGCATCGGCGCCATGAAGCTCTCGGGATAGACGCCCATCCACAGCACGGCGAGAGCGATCGGCACCAGCATGGCCAGTTCGCGCCGGCTGAGATCGGGCATGGCGCGGACATCGTCCTTGGTCAGATCCCCGAAGACGACGCGGCGATAGAGATAAAGCATATAGGCAGCGCCCAGAATGATACCCGTAGTGCAGACGAGCGCGACCCAGCTCGACGCCTGATAGACGCCCATGAGGCTGAGCAGCTCGCCGACGAAGTTGCTGGTGCCCGGCAGGCCGACCGAGGCCATGGCGAACAGCATGAAAAGCAGCGCATAGCGCGGCATGTTGATGGCGAGGCCGCCATAGCGGTCGATCTCGCGCGTGTGCAGCCGGTCGTAGATGACGCCGACGCACAGGAACAGCGCGCCTGAGACGAGGCCATGGCCCAGCATGACCATCATTGCGCCTTCCAGCCCCTGCTGGTTGAGCGCGAAGGTGCCCGCCGTCACGATGGCCATATGCGCCACCGAGGAATAGGCGATGAGCTTCTTCATGTCGTTCTGCACCAGCGCGACGAGGCTCGTGTAGACCACCGCAACCATCGAGAGCGCGAAGACGAGCCAGGCGAACTGCGCGCTCGCTTCCGGGAACATCGGCAGCGAGAAGCGGATGAAGCCATAGCCACCCATCTTGAGCAGCACGCCCGCGAGGATGACCGAACCGGCCGTGGGCGCCTGCACGTGCGCGTCCGGCAGCCAGGTGTGCACCGGCCACATCGGCACCTTGACCGCGAAGCTGGCGAAGAAGGCGAGCCACAGCCAGGTCTGCGCCGAAGCCGGGAAATCATAGGCCATGAGCACCGGGATGCTGGTGGTGCCCGCATCGTGCACCATCCACAGCATCGCCAGCAGCATCAGCACCGAGCCGAGCAGCGTGTAGAGGAAGAACTTGTAGCTGGCATAGACCCGGTCCACGCCGCCCCATACGCCGATGATGAGATACATCGGGATGAGGCACGCCTCGAAGAAGATGTAGAAAAGGAAGAGGTCCTGCGCCGAGAAGACGCCGACCATCAGTACCTCCATGAACAGGAAGGCCGCCATATACTGGCCCACCCGCTTCTGGATCGCCTCCCAGCTCGCCGCGATGCAGATGGGCATCAGGAAGACCGTGAGCACGATGAGCATCAGCGCGATGCCGTCGATGCCCAGAGCCCAGGCGAAACGACCGAAGAGCGGCGCATATTCGGTGAACTGCCACTCCGGTGCGCCGGCGCTTTGGTCAAAGGCCGCCCACAGCACGATGCCGAGCACGAGGTCCACCAAGGTCGCGGCGAGCGCGATCCAGCGGGCCTGCTGGGCGGAAGCGTAGAGACAGGCGATGGCGCCGGCCATGGGCACGGCGAGCATCAGCGTCAGGATAGGAAAGCCAAGCTCGGTCATTTCGGCATGATCGCCCAGGTTGCCGCCGCGGCGAGGCCAATCAGCATCACCAGCGCATAGGAATAGAGATAGCCGGATTGCAGCCGGCGCGTAACCTTGCCGCCCGCCACGACCGCCGCCGCCGCGCCATTGGGCCCGAAGCGGTCGATGAGGCCCTGGTCGCCGCCCTTCCAGAAGAGCCGGCCGAACCAGAAGGCAGGACGCACGAAGATGAGGTCGTACAGCTCGTCGATATACCACTTATGCAGCAGGAAATCGTAGAGCAGGTAGAAGTGGCTTACGAAGCGGGCCGGCCAGTCTGTGTGGCGGATATAGGCCATCCACGCGATGAAAAGGCCGATCAGCATCACCACGGCGGGCGCAAGCTTCACGAACAGCGGCACATGATGTGCCTCTTCCATGAGGTGCGCGTTGAAGAAGAGCGTGCTGGCCTGCCAGAAGCGCGCACCCTCCTCCGGACCCACGAACGCATGATAGAAGGCATAGCCGCCTGCCACCGCGCCCAGGCCGAGCAGCAGCAGCGGCACCAGCATGACCCACGGGCTCTCATGCGGCACATAGCCCGCCGTACCCTCGACCGGAGCCGAGGCATGGGCATGCGAGGCGCTGTCGGCATGGCCGGCATCTTCCTGCGCGGGCGGATTGTCGTGCCCATGCGCGTCATGACCGTGGCCATGTGCGTCGTGCACCGCGTGCTGGATATGCTCGCTGCCCGCCCAGCGCGGCTTGCCCCAGAAGGTGAGGAACATCAGGCGCCACGAGTAGAAACTCGTCAGCAGCGCCGCGAACACGCCGACCCAGAAGGCGCCCGTGCCATGACCGCCGGCCGCATAGGCGCTCTCCAGGATCGCGTCCTTGGAGAAGAAGCCGGCAAAGCCGATCTCGGTCCCCGGAATGCCCACACCGGTGATGGCGAGCGTGCCGGCCATCATCGTCCAGAAGGTGATCGGGATCTTCTTCCGCAGGCCGCCATAATAGCGCATGTCCTGCTCGTGGTGCATGGCGTGGATGACTGCGCCGGCGCCCAGGAACAGGAGCGCCTTGAAGAAGGCATGCGTGAGCAGGTGGAACATCGCCGCGCCATAGGCACCTACGCCCGCCGCGAAGAACATGTAGCCCAGCTGCGAGCAGGTCGAATAGGCGATGACGCGCTTGATGTCGTTCTGCACCGTGCCGATGGTGGCGGCGAAGAGGCAGGTGGCGGCACCCACGATGGTCACGACCGACATCGCGACAGCGCTCACTTCGAACATCGGCGAGAGACGGCAGACCATGAACACGCCGGCCGTCACCATGGTGGCGGCGTGGATCAGCGCGGACACCGGGGTCGGGCCTTCCATCGCGTCCGGCAGCCAGGTGTGGAGGCCGAGTTGCGCGGACTTGCCCATCGCGCCCAGGAACAACAGCAGGCAGATGACCGTCATCGTCTCGAAGCGAGCCCCGAGGAAGCCGATGGTTGAGCCTGCCATGGCCGGCGCCGCGGCGAGGATTTCGGGAATGTTGGTCGTATCGAACACCAGATAGGTGGCGAAGATGCCGAGCATGAAGCCCAGATCGCCAACGCGATTGACCACGAACGCCTTGATCGCGGCCGCGCAGGCCGAAGGTTTACGGAACCAGAAGCCGATCAGCAGATAGGACGCGAGGCCCACGCCTTCCCAGCCGAAGAAGAGCTGGAGCAGGTCGTTCGCCGTCACCAGCATGAGCATGGCGAAGGTGAAGAGCGAGAGATAGGCGAAGAAGCGCGGCTGATCCGGATCCTCGTCCATATAGCCCCAGCTATAGAGGTGGACGAGCGCCGAGACGCTGGTGACGACAACCAGCATGGTGGCCGTGAGTGCATCCAGGCGCAGCGCCCACTCGACGCTGAACGAGCCGGAGCTCATCCAGTGCAGCACCGGCACCACGGTCGGCTCGGCAGCGCCGGCCAGATAGGAGATGAAGATCGGCCAGGAGAGCGCGCAGGAGAGAAACAGCGCGCCCGTGGTGACGACCTTGGCCGGCACATTGCCGATGGCGCGATTGCCCAGCCCCGCGATGATGGCGGCAAGCAGCGGCCCAAAGACGATAATGGAGATCATGATGCCGTGCTCAGCCCTTCATCCGGTTGACGTCGTCGACGGCGATGGTGCCGCGCGCACGGAAATAGATGACAAGGATGGCGAGGCCGATGGCCGCCTCGCCCGCCGCGACGGTCAGCACGAACATGGCAAAGACCTGCCCCACCAGATCGCCCAGATAGGCACTGAAGGCGACGAGGTTGATGTTCACGCTGAGCAGGATCAGCTCGATGGCCATCAGGATGATGATGACGTTCTTGCGATTGATGAAAATGCCGAGCACGCCCAGCACGAACAGCACCGCGCCGACGACGAGATAATGACCCAGGCCGATCATGCCGCGCCTCCGTGGATCGGAGCCCGCGCGGGCGTGGCGGAAAGGCGAATGCTCACAGCTCCACCCCCTGCCCCACGGGCTGATTGACGTTGCGAACCGCGTCCTGCGGCCGGCGGCGGTTCTGCCGGGCGACTTTCTGGGCGCGCACGCCGCCGCGGGCGCGATGCGTCAGTACGATGGCGCCGATCATGGCTACGAGCAGAATGAGGCCCGCCATCTCGAACAGGAAGATGTAGCGCGTGTAGAGGAGATGGCCGATCGCCTCGATATTCGGCGTCTCGCCGGGGATCGGCGCCGCGAGCGGCGCATCCACCAGCAGGCCTGCCTGCCAGGCGCCCACGCCCGCCACCAGCTCGATGAACAGGATAAGCGCCACCAGCCCGCCGAGCGGAAAATTGGCGACGAAACCAGCCCGCAGCTCCGCGAAATCGATGTCCAGCATCATCACCACGAAGAGGAACAACACAGCGACCGCGCCGACATAGACGATGACCAGCAGCATCGCGAGGAACTCGGCCGAGAGCAGCACCATGAGTCCCGCCGCATTGAAGAAGGCGAGGATCAGCCAGAGCACGCTGTGCACCGGATTGCGCGCGAAGATCACCATCGCGGCCGAGGCCACGGCGATCGATGCGAACAGATAGAAGGCGATAACGTGAATCACAGGATGCTTGTCCCCCTCGGTGCGAGCCTGCGCTTAGCGATAGGGCGCATCGGCGGCAAGGTTCGCCGCGATTGCCCGCTCCCACTTGTCGCCATTGGCGAGCAGCTTCGCCTTGTCATAGATAAGCTCCTCGCGCGTTTCGGTCGCGAATTCGAAATTGGGCCCTTCGACCACAGCATCCACCGGGCAGGCTTCCTGGCAGAAGCCGCAATAGATGCACTTGGTCATGTCGATGTCGTAGCGCGTGGTGCGGCGCGAGCCATCGTCGCGCGGCTGCGCCTCGATGGTGATGGCCTGCGCCGGGCAGACCGCCTCGCACAGCTTGCACGCGATGCAGCGTTCTTCGCCATTGGGGTAGCGGCGCAGTGCATGCTCGCCCCGGAACCGCGGCGAGATGGGGTTCTTCTCATAGGGATAGTTGATGGTCGCCTTGGGCTTGAAGAAATACTTCAAGGTCAGCCAGTGCGCCTTCAGAAACTCCCAGAGCGTGAAGCTTTTGACCCAATAGGCAATCACGAGGCCACTCCATAGCGGGTCAGCATCAGGAACCCGGACACGAGGAACACGAAGAACAGCGATAGCGGCAGGAACACCTTCCAGCCCAGGCGCATCAGCTGATCGTAGCGATAGCGCGGGACGGTGGCCTTCACCCAGCTGAACACGAAGAAGAAGAACAGCGTCTTGGCCAGCAGCCACAGGATATTGAGGCCATAGGGCAGATAGAGCCAGCTGATATCCAGCGGCGGCAGCCATCCGCCCCAGAACAGGATGGCGTTGAGCGTGCACATCAGAATGACGTTGGCATATTCGCCAAGCCAGTAGAGCGCGAACGACATGGACGAATATTCGGTCTGGTAGCCCGCCACCAGCTCCGATTCCGCCTCGGTGAGGTCGAAGGGCGTACGTGCCGTTTCCGCCATGGAAGAGATGAAGAACACCACCGCCATCGGGAAGAGCAGCAGATTGAAGCCATGACCGTTCAGCAGGCCGTAATAGCCCTGCTGGCTCGCGATGATGGCCGAGAGATTGAAGCTGCCCGACCAGAGGACCACACTGATGAGCACGAAGCCGATGGAGACTTCATAGGAGATCATCTGCGCGCTGGCGCGAATGGCCGAATAGAAGGGATATTTGGAGTTGGACGCCCAGCCCGCCAGCATGACGCCATAGACGCCGAGCGAACTGACCGCGAGAATGTAAAGCAGGCCTACATTGATGTCGGCCAACACCATCCCCGCGTCGAACGGGATCACCGCCCAGGCGAGCAGCGCCACCGTGAAAGTGATGATCGGCGCCAGAATGAACAGGCCCTTATTGGCCGCGCTCGGGATGATCGTCTCCTGGAGGAAGACCTTGAGACCGTCCGCGAAGCTCTGGAGCAGACCGAAGGGGCCCACCACGTTGGGGCCCCGGCGCAGCGCCATGGCGGCCCAGATCTTGCGGTCGGCATAGATGATCATCGCGACCGCGAGCATCAGCGGCAGCGCGATCAGCAAGACGAGGATGAGGTTCGAGATGAACCAGCCCCAGCCGATACCGAGATAGGATTGGAACCAGGCAGTCACTCGGCGGCCTCCGCAAATTCAGCGCCATGAAGGAGTTCGGCCGAGCAGCGCTGCATCGTCGGGCTGGCGCGGCAGACGGCGTTGGTGAGATAGAAGTCCTTGATCGGATAAGCCAGCGGCCCGGACGGCGCAGCGGCAAGGCGCGGCGCGGACCAGCCATAATCGACCAGCCCCTCCTCGCCCAGCGCCGGCACGGCAGCGATCATCGCCGCGCGCAGGCCCGCGAAGCTGTCGAACGGCAGCGGCGTGCCGAGCACGTCCGAGAGCGCGCGCAGGATCGTCCAGTCCTCACGCGCATCGCCGGGCGCGAACACGGCCTTGTCGCCGCGCTGCACACGCCCTTCGGTGTTCACATAGGTGCCGGCTTTCTCCGTATAGGCGGCGCCCGGCAGCACCACATCCGCGGCATGAGCGCCCTTGTCGCCATGATGGCCGACATAGACCTTGAGGCTCTTGTCGAACTTCTCGAACGGCACATCGTCCGCGCCCATCAGGAAGAGCAGCGCCGGTGCCGCATCGGCAATGGCGTTGACGCCGCCGGGCGTCGCGAAGCCGAGCATCAGCCCGCCCATGCGCGCGGCGGCCATATGCACCACGTTGAAGCCGTTCCAGTCCGCGCGGATCAGGCCAAGCGCCTCGGCAGCGGCGAGCGCCGCGCCATGGACACCAGGCACCGCCAGCGCGCCGCCGCCCAGGATCATCGCGGGACGCTGCGCGCCCCTGAGCGCCTCCGCCACATCGGCGGGCAGATTGGCGACGAGACCCGCATCGTTGCCGAGCCAGCGCGTCTTGTAACTAAGATCCACCTCGGGTCCGATGGCGAACACCTTCGCCCCGCCCTTGCGCACCGCCTTCTGCACGCGCGTGTTGATGAGCGGCGCTTCCCAGCGCAGGTTGGTGCCGACCAGCAGGATCACATCCGCGGTCTCAAGCCCTGCGATCGTGGTGTTGAAATTCACCGCCGCCAGGCTGGAGACATCATAGTCCAGCCCCGTCTGCCGGCCTTCCAGCATGGTCCCGCCAAGCGCGCGCACCAGTTCGCGTGCGGCAAACATGGTCTCGCAGTCGAGCTGATCGCCGGCAATCGCGGCAACCGAACCCTTCGCGCCCTTAGCAACAGTGGCAATGGCGGCGAACGCCTCGTCCCAGCTTGCCGGGACCAGCTTGCCATCCTTGCGAACATAAGGGCGGTCGAGCCGCTTGCGCACAAGGCCGTCCACCACATGGCGGGTCTTGTCGCTCGCCCACTCCTCGTTCACGTCGTCATTGACGCGCGGCACAACGCGCAGCACCTGCCGGCCCCGGCTGTCGATGCGGATGTTGGTGCCAACCGCGTCGGTCACGTCGATGCCGAGCGTCTTCTTCAGCTCCCAGGGCCGCGCTTCGAATGCATAAGGCCGCGAGGTGAGCGCGCCGACCGGGCAGAGGTCGACTACATTGCCGGACAGCTCGCTCTTGGCGGCCTGCTCCAGATAGGTGGTGATCTGCATGTTCTCGCCGCGATAGATCGCGCCGATCTCCGGCACGCCGGCCACTTCCTCGGCAAACCGCACGCAGCGAGTGCACTGGATGCAGCGGGTCATGATCGTCTTGACGATCGGCCCCATATATTTCTCGGTGACGGCCCGCTTGTTCTCGTGGAACCGGCTGTTGCCGCGCCCATAAGCCACGGCCTGGTCCTGCAGGTCGCACTCGCCGCCCTGATCGCAGATCGGGCAGTCGAGCGGGTGATTGATGAGCAGGAACTCCATCACGCCCTCACGGGCCTTCTTCACCATCTCGCTGCTGGTGAAGACCTCCTGATTGTCGGCCGCGGGCAGCGCGCAGCTCGCCTGCGGCTTGGGCGGCCCGGGCTTCACCTCGACGAGGCACATGCGGCAATTGCCAGCGATGGAGAGGCGCTCATGATAGCAGAAGCGCGGGATTTCCTTGCCCGCGGCCTCACAGGCCTGGAGCACGGTCGCCCCGGCGGGCACCTCGACTTCAATACCATCTACGGTCAGTTTAGGCATCAGGGAGCAACCTCGGAAAAATCAGGATCGGCCGGTGCACTGTTCCGCGCCGCATACCACAGCGCCTCGCCCAGCCATATCCGCAGCGTCTGCGGTGTAACCTCGATCTGCTGGCCGGCCGGCAGACAAGGGCCGAGGACGGGCATCAGACCTTGCAGCGCCTTCTTCTCGTCCGCTGCGCCGGCCGGCGTGCGGAAGAAGAAGTCGGCGCTGTAGGGATCGGCCGCCACGGTGCAGTCGGCGAAGTCCATGGCGCCATGAACGGCGGGATTCTCCGCCGAGAGCACATAGCTGCGTGCCTTCACCACATTGCCCGGCTTCACCCAGCCCGGCCCATCGGCATAATGATCGAAATAGGCTTCCTGCACCAGCCACTGGCGCAGCGCGCTGGCATTGAAGCGCAGCGCCACGCCGCTGTTGTTGGCGCTCGCGACGCGAGAGAGGCAATCGCTAAAACCGTAGATCTTGAGCGCCCGGTCGGTCGAGAGCTTGATCTGCTCGAAGGCGACAAAGCCGAAATCGGTCTTGTCCAGCAGGTCGAGCGCATCATCCTTGGACCGCTTGTAAACGCAATTGCTGAACTGGTGCATCATCGTCTTGCTGCGCGCGCGGTTGACCGCATTGGTCTGGTCGCGACTGAAGCGCGTCGGCAAGGAGAGCGGGAACTGCCGGTCGCGCTTGATGCGCGAGCCGAGCGGCGTGAAATCATTGTCGTTGCGCTGCGCCAGCACGGGCGCGGGCAAGAGCAGGGCCACGCAGGCCAGAGCCGCCGCGAACTGCATGAAGCGGCGTGACGGAGAAATGCGGCGCGCGCCAGCCGTCCCACCCGCCCCTGTCACGGAACGGACGCCGACCCGTGCCGGCCTTGAGCTGGGATGAACTGCCGCGCGCACGTCAGACCCTCACTGCGCCGAAGCGAAAACGAAGCGCTGCCACAGCCCTTCGGCCGCGAGCGCGCGGATGGACGTGGGCGTCAGTTCCACATTCTGGCCGGCCGGCACGCATTCGCCGATCACCGGCGCCAGCGCCACGGCGGCGGCCCGCTCCTCGGGCAACCCCGCGCCCGTGCGCAGCACCGCGTCGGCAAGGCCCGCATCTTTGGCCACGGCGCAGTCGGCAATCGCCGCGAATGCCGCCGCCGGAGCGAGATTGTCGTCCGTGCTGGCGAAGCGGCGTGCCGGCGCGGCAATAGGCTGGCCGTTCTCGTCCAGCGCCACCTGCGGCTTGCTCTTCACCTGCTCCAGATAGGTCGCTTCCAACAGAAGGTTGCGCAGGGCGCCCGGCGTCATGAACACCGGCTGCGCCATCTGCGGCACGTTATATTTCGTGCAGGCGTCCATGCGGAACATGAACATCGCCCTCTTCGGGTCGACGTCCATGGCCTTGTAATCGACGGTCAGCGAATCGCTGTTCTCCAGATATTTCTTCGCCATCGCATTGTTGCGCGCCACGATGCACGCACCAAGCTGCCCGCGCAGCTCCGCGAACTTCTCCTTGGGCAGCGGCTCCAGCTTGGGAGCCTTCACCTTGGGCTTGAGCGACTCCGCGCCGTTTGCACCGCCACTCATTCCCACGGCCGCCGCAAGCGCGCCGAAAACGATTGCCTTCCTCAATCCTCTCATTCTGCCGCCTCCATGATCCCGGCCGTGTCCCCGGCCTTGCGTGCGGCGATACGCCGCTCGATCTCTGGACGGAAGTGGCGGATGAGACCCTGGATCGGCCATGCCGCCGCATCGCCCAACGCGCAGATGGTATGTCCTTCCACCTGCTTGGTCACTTGAAACAGCATGTCGATTTCGTTCGGCTCGGCGTCGCCCGTGACGAGCCGGCGCATGACACGCCACATCCAGCCCGTGCCCTCGCGGCAGGGCGTGCACTGGCCGCAGCTCTCATGCTTGTAGAAATAGCTGAGCCGCTCGATGGCGCGGACGATGTCTGTGGACTTGTCCATGACGATGACCGCTGCCGTGCCCAGACCCGAGCCGAGCGCGCGCAGCCCGTCGAAGTCCATGGGCGCGTCCATGATCTCCGCCGCCGGCACCAGCGGCACCGAGGAGCCGCCCGGGATCACCGCGAGCAGATTGTCCCACCCGCCGCGAATGCCGCCGCAATGGCGCTCGATCAGTTCACGGAACGGAATCGACATGCTCTCTTCGACCACGCAGGGCCGGTTCACATGGCCGCTGATCTGGAAGAGCTTGGTGCCCCGGTTGTTCTCGCGTCCGAACGAGGCGAACCATGCCGCGCCGCGCCGCAGGATGGTCGGCGAGACGGCGATGCTCTCGACATTGTTGACCGTGGTCGGGCAGCCATAGAGGCCCGCGCCGGCCGGGAATGGCGGCTTCAGGCGCGGCTGGCCCTTCTTGCCCTCCAGGCTCTCGATCATCGCGGTCTCTTCGCCGCAGATATAGGCACCGGCACCGCGATGCACGAACACGTCGAAATCGTAGCCCGACTTGCAGGCATTGTTGCCGATCAGGCCGGCCTCATAGGCCTCCCGCACGGCGGCCTCGAGCACCTTGGCCTCATAGATATATTCGCCGCGAATATAGATATAGGCCGCGCGCGCACGCATCGCGAAGCCGGCGACCAGCGCGCCCTCGATCAGCTTATGCGGATCGTGGCGGATGATCTCGCGGTCCTTGCACGAACCCGGTTCGGATTCGTCGGCGTTGATGACCAGGAAGCTCGGACGGCCATCCTTGCTCTCCTTGGGCATGAACGACCATTTCATGCCGGTCGGAAAGCCCGCGCCGCCCCGGCCACGCAGGCCCGAGGCCTTCATGATTTCGATGATCTGGTCCTGGCCCAGTTCCAGCAGCTTCTTCGTCTCGTCCCAGTCGCCCCGCTTGCGCGCGGCGTCCAGAGTCCACGGCTGATAGCCATAGACGTTGGTGAAGATGCGGTCCTTGTCCTCCAGCGGCCCCACGAACGCGGGCGGGGCAGGCGGCGCGGTTTCTTCGGCCATTACCACTCTCCCCGATAATCGTGATTTTCCGTGACCATCGCGGCCAGGCTGGTCGGCTCACCGACCGGCTCGACGCTGCGGCGGCCGGGCTCCTGCGTGCCCACCTTGGGCTGGCGGCCGGCAGCCAGCTCGTCGAGGATGAAATTGAGCCGCTCGGCCGTCAGATCCTCGTAATTGTCATCGTTGATCTGCACCATGGGTGCGGAAGCGCAATTGCCCAGGCACTCGACCTCATTGAGCGTGAAGAGCCCGTCCGGCGTGGTCTGGCCCTTCTTCATGCCGCGCTTGTAGCAGGCGTCGAGAATGTCGTCCGAGCCGCGCAGCATGCAGGGCGTGGTACCGCAGACCTGCACATGGAAGCGGCCGACCGGCGCCATGTTGTACATGGTGTAGAAGGTCACGACCTCATAGACGCGCATGTACGGCATATCGAGCAGCGTCGCGACATATTCGATGACCGGCACGGGCAGCCAGCCCTGCGTGTTCGTCTCCGCGCCGACCTGGCGCTGGGCGAGATCGAGCAGGCCCATGACCGCGCTCGCCTGGCGCCCCTCGGGATAATGCGAGATCAGTTCCTTGGCGCGCGCCATATTGGCATCGGTGAACGCGAAACCGCTCCACCGGGCGCGGACTTCCGCCTCGTCAGGGATTTGGGGTGCGTCGGCCATTACCGGATGAACTCCACGCGAGAGCATTTATCGCCCTCGAAACTATAGACTGCGATCACTTCGAACGGCTCCGGCGTGGCCGATCCGTCGGCGGGACGGCCGCGCGTAACATATTCGCGGAAGAGGACATAATTGCCGATGGCCTGCTTCTCACGGATTTCCGCCTTGTTCTCCGGCCAGGTGGCGAACGCGGCAGCGAGCCCTGTGCGCGTGCCTTCCTTGCCTTCGCGCACGACGGCGCCGCGATAATTGGCTTCGCAGGCATCGTCGGTCATGTACGACACATAAGTGTCGACATCCTGCGCATTATACGCGGCGATCATGGCCTCCGCGATAGCCAAGCGGTCGATCGTTTCGGCCCCGCTCACCGGTCGCACTCCCCAAACACGATATCCATCGCGCCAAGCACGGCGGTGGTATCCGCCAGCATGTGGCCCTTCATCATGAAGTCCATGGCCTGGAGATGGCTGAACGCCGTCGGACGGATCTTGCAGCGATAGGGCTTGTTGCTCCCGTCGCTCACCAGATAGACGCCGAATTCGCCCTTGGGGCTCTCGGTCGCGACATAGACTTCGCCCGCCGGCACATGGAAGCCCTCGGTATAGAGCTTGAAGTGGTGGATGAGTGCTTCCATCGACTGCTTCATCTCGCCGCGCTTGGGCGGCACGACCTTGCGGTCGAGCGAGGCAATAGGCCCTTCCGGCATTTCGTTGAGGCACTGCTTCATGATCCGCGCGGACTGGCGGACCTCTTCGACGCGCACCATGAACCGGTCGTAGCAGTCGAAATTGGTGCCCACCGGCACATCGAAGTCCATGCGGTCATAGACGTCATAGGGCTGTGCCTTGCGGATGTCCCAGGCAATGCCGGAGCCCCGCAGCATCGGGCCCGAGAATCCCCATTTCAGCGCGTCTTCCTTGCTCACCACGCCGATGTCGACGTTGCGCTGCTTGAAGATGCGATTGTCGGCGACAAGGCTGACCGCGTCCTCGAAAAGCCGGGGAAGTCGCGTGTCGAGCCAGTCGGCAATGTCCGTCAGCAGCTTGAGCGGCACGTCCTGGTGCACGCCGCCCGGCCGCAGATAGGCCGCATGCATGCGCGCGCCGGAGGCCCGCTCGTAGAAGTTCATGCAGTCTTCGCGCAGCTCGAACATCCACAGGTTCGGCGTCATCGCGCCGACATCCATGACATGGCTGCCCAGGTTCAGCATGTGGTTCTTGATGCGAGTCAGTTCCGCGAAGAACACGCGCAGATATTGCGCGCGCAGCGGCACTTCGAGATTGAGCAGCTTCTCGACCGCGAGCACGTAGCTGTGCTCCATGCACATCGGCGAGCAATAGTCGAGCCGGTCGAAATAAGGCAGCGCCTGCAGATAGGTCTTGTACTCGATCAGCTTCTCGGTGCCGCGATGGAGCAGACCGACATGCGGATCGCAGCGCTCGACGATCTCGCCCTCCAGCTCCATGACGAGGCGCAGCACGCCGTGCGCGGCCGGATGCTGGGGGCCGAAGTTGATCGTGTAGTTCTGGATGGCGACATCGCCGGCCTCGGGATCGGCCGCGCTCGCCACATGCTCCAGCTTGTCGATATAGTCAGACATCAGGCGTCACCCTCGGGCGTCTTGGGCTTGCGCGCGCGGGGCGCCTTGGGCTTGGCTGGGGCCACGGCTTCGGCATCGCCCTTCTTCTTGGCACCACTGCGCTTTGCGGCGTGGGTGTTGGCAGGCTCGCCGGCACCGGTGTCCGCGGGCTTGTCCGTGGTCTTCGCCACCTTTGCCGGCGATGGGCCCTTGGCGGCGGGCGAAGGCGGCGGCGGCGGGGCCGGTGCGGGCGTCGGCGCGCCCGGCGCCTGGCCATGCGCCTTCTCGTCGCCCGGCAGCACATATTGCGCGCCTTCCCACGGGCTCATGAAATCGAAGCTGCGAAAATCCTGCGCGAGCCGCACCGGCTCGTAGACCACGCGCTTCTGCTCTTCGGAATAGCGCAGCTCCACATAGCCGGTAAGCGGGAAGTCCTTGCGCTGCGGATGGCCACGGAAACCATAATCGGTGAGAATACGGCGCAGGTCCGTATTGCCCGAGAAGAGCACGCCGTACATGTCGAACACCTCGCGCTCCAGCCAGCCCGCGACCGGCCAGAGATGCGTGACGGTGGGCACCGGATTCTCCTCGTCCGTGCGCACCTTGACGCGCAGGCGATGGTTCTTCGTGACGGAGAGCAGGTGATAGACCACCTCGAAGCGCTCTTCGCGCTCGGGATAGTCGACGCCGGCGATCTCCATGAGCTGCTGATAGTCGAAGCGGTCGCGCAGCACTTCCATGACCTGCGCCAGCTTCTCGCGCTCGACACCGACGCTCAGTTCGAAATGCGCATCCTTGATCGCGAACACGGCATCGCCCAGCGCGGCGCGGATGGCGTCGGCCAGACCTTCGATCGGCGCGATCCGGGGAGCAGAATGAATAGCAGTCATGCGGCCCACCTCCGGCCATGCGCGCGGACGCGGCCCCAGACCAGCGCGGCCGCTGTTCCGAGCGCAACCGCACCCAGGAGCACCAGCGCGAGCTGCCCAAAGGTCGGCGCCCAGCTCGCGAGCACGCGTGTCACGCCGCCCGCCGCGCCATGAAAGGCGCTCGCGAGGCCGACAACCGTCATGACCAGCCATGGCACGACCAGCGCCACGACGACCACCCAGCCGTCGGCTTTCTGATTTTCGAGATCGCTCATCGCTCGATGGTCCCTACCCGGCGGATTTTCCGCTGGAGTTGCATGATGCCGTAGAGCAGCGCTTCGGCGGTCGGCGGACAGCCGGGAACATAGATGTCCACCGGAACGATCCGGTCGCAGCCGCGCACCACGCTGTAGCTATAGTGATAATAGCCGCCGCCGTTGGCGCAGCTCCCCATGGAGATGACGTATTTGGGCTCGCTCATCTGGTCATAGACCTTGCGCAGCGCCGGGGCCATCTTGTTGCAGAGCGTACCGGCGACGATCATCACGTCGCTCTGGCGCGGCGACGCGCGCGGCGCAGCGCCGAAGCGCTCCATATCGTAGCGCGGCATGTTCACATGGATCATCTCCACCGCGCAGCAGGCGAGACCGAAGGTCATCCACCACAGCGAGCCGGTGCGCGCCCAGGTGAAGAGGTCCTCGGTGGACGTGACGAGGAAGCCCTTGTCGCTGACCTCGCTGGACAGCGCATTGAAGAACTCCGGGTCCGGTTGGGTTCCGGCAGGCGGCGCACCAAGGACGCCGGGCCGTTCAAGCTCTACTCCCACTCGAGCGCTCCCTTCTTCCAGGCATAGACGAGGCCGAGCACAAGCTCGAAGATGAAGACCATCATGGTCGCCCAGCCAACCCAACCGATCTCGGAGAGACTCACGGACCAGGGATACAGGAAGGCGGCTTCCAAATCGAAGATGATGAAGAGGATGGCGACCAGATAGAAGCGCACATCGAACTGGCTGCGCGGATCCTCGAAGGCGGGGAAGCCGCACTCATATTCGCTGAGCTTCTCCGGATCGGGCTTGTGCGCGCCCGTTGCCCGGCCCACGACCATGGGCAGGAACACAAAGGCACAGGACAGGCCGAGCGCCACGGCCAGAAACAGCAGGATCGGCAAATATTGCGACAGATCGACCACGCGACTTTCCCCTTGGGCCCGGTGGCCCGTTCGGGCGGCTTCTAGGACCGCCGGTCGGGGGAGGCAAGAGGCGCAAGCGGCAGAACCGGCCAGAAAGTGCACCCCATCGGCCGCCTTTGCCGCACATTGCGGAAAAGCTGCGACCCACAGCGCACGAGCGGCCGAAAAACGATATTGCGATTAAGTTGCAATAGACATATATGCGGCATTGTTCCTGCGATTCTCCCTTCTCTGGTGGAGCTTCAAGTGGTCGTCTGCATCTGCAATGCCATTCGTGAAAAGGATGTCCGCGAGGCCGCCCGCAATGGCGCCCGCAACGCGCGCTGCGTCTTCCGTCAGGCCGGCTGCAAACCCAAATGCGCGCAGTGCATCGACTATACTCAATCGATCGTGACGGCCGAGCAGTCGGCGCGGGTCTGACTCCCTCCCCTGCTCGGCACATAGCTCTCGCAGAGCCACGCCCGCTTGCTGAAATTGCGAGCCATTTCCAGTGCGATTGCGACCTATTCTCGCCTAGACTTGCGAGACGTTCGCGCGTGTAAAGCAAGACGGATGAGGCTAAACTCGCGCGGTGTTCAAGCATTTGCGGAGTAAGCTGCCATGAAGGGCGACGACAAGGTCATCCAGTTCCTCAACGAGGCGCTCAAAAACGAGTTGACCGCTATCAACCAGTATTTCCTGCACTATCGGATGCTCAAGAACTGGGGCATCGGGAAGCTGGCCAAGTTCGAATATGAGGAATCCATCGACGAGATGAAGCACGCCGACAAGCTGGCGGATCGCATCCTGTTTCTCGAAGGACTGCCTAATTTCCAGCTTCTCGGCCGGCTGCGCATCGGCGAATCCGTGGAGGAAATCCTCAAGGCCGATCTGGAGCTGGAGATGGAGGCCATCCCGCTGCTGCGCGATGCTATCCAATATTGCGAGAGCGTGCGCGACTATATCAGCCGCGACCTGTTCCAGCACATTCTCGACAATGAGGAGGAGCATGTCGACACGCTGGAAAAGCAGTTCGAAATGATCGAGCGCATGGGCATCCAGAACTACATCCAACTCAACAGCGAGACCGCCGAGGGCTGAGGCGGGAGGCGGGGCTGGTGCGCGGCGCCGCCCTTCTCGCCTTCCTTAATCTACCCAAGCTCATCCGTGCTCTTGCGCAGGCAGGAGCCCAGAGCCCAACCGACCTGCTTAGCCGTCAGCTTATGCGGATCGTGGCGGATGATCTCGCGGTCCTTGCACGAGCCCGGTACGGATTCGTCGACGTTAATGACCGGGAAGCTCGGACGGTCCTTCCTTGCTCTCCTTGGGCATGAACGACCATTTAAACCCGCGCCGCCACGACCGCGCAGGCCCGAGGCCTTCATGAGGGGACTCCTGCCTCCGCAGGAGCACAAGGATGCTGGCTGCCTTCACACGAATATCGAAGCGCAACGCCACTTCGGCGCAGGTTCATTCAAGGTTGCTATCGCCTCGCGACCGGCCGGAGCGAGTCCTCAACATCGATCTCGCTCCACGCCCGGTCAGCGTAGCGCGTTGGCGAGGACCTTGTGCAGCTTGCTGTGGAGCACGTCGTTCGCGGCCAGCACCTCGCGGCGCTCGATCGGCTCGGAACCGCCACGGAAATCGGTAACGAACCCGCCCGCTTCGCGCACCAGCAGCATGCCGGCGGACACGTCCCAGGGCGAGAGACCGCTCTCCCAGAAACCGTCATAGCGGCCTGCCGCCACCCAGGCGAGATCAAGCGCGGCCGAACCGAAGCGGCGGATGCCGGCAACCGAGGGCGCAATCGCGCCGAAGATGCGACTCCACTGCGCCATGTCGCCATGGCCCAGGAACGGAATGCCGGTCGCGATCACCGCTTCGCCCATGTCACGCCGCGCCGAGACGCGCAGGCGCTGGTCGTGCCGCCAGGCCCCGCGCGACTTCTCGGCCCAGTAGCTCTCATCGGTGATCGGCTGATAGACGAGACCCGTTGTCACCTCGCCCCAGCCCTTCCCGTCGCGCCGGGGCTCCTGCACCGCGATGGAAATCGCAAAATGCGGGATGCCGTGCAGGAAGTTGGTGGTGCCATCAAGCGGATCGATCACCCAGCGAGGTTTGCTGGGATCGCCGGCGACCTCGCCGCCCTCTTCCAGCAGGAAGCCCCAGTCCGGCCGCGCCTTGCGCAGTTCGGTGACGAGCGTTTCCTCGGCCTTCTTGTCCGCGATGGAGACGAAGTCGGCAGGCCCCTTGCGGCTCACTTGCAGATGCTGGACCTCGCCGAAATCGCGACGAAGCTGGGGCGCGACCTTGCGCGCCGCACGCTCGATAACGGTCAACAGGCCGGAATGGGAAACCATTGCATCGCTCCCTCTTCCCTCATGCGGAAGAGACTTGAGTTGGGGACATCAGCGCCCTTGCGGCGCGGGTGCGGATCCGGCGGGGGCCGCCGGTTGCGCGGGGGCCGACGGCGCGGCGCCAGCCGGAGGAGTCGCCGCGCCCTGCTGCGGATTAAACCCGCACACGCGGCTCATGATGAACAGGAGTTGGTCCGGATTGCGCTTGTCCACCTTGCCGGCATTGTCGGCGATCACCTTGCCCATCGCATCGCTGATCTTGGCGAAGTTGTTGGTGTAGATGCAGCGGAACAGCGCATCCTTGATCGGCGCATCCACCTTGTCCGACTGGAGCGCACTCACCATCACGCGCAGCTCGAAAGCGGCCTGCTCAAGCTGCTCCTTGCTCGGCGCCGGCACGTTCGTATCGGGCGCTGGTGCCTGTGCCAGGACAGGCGCCGCACCGCATAGCGCCGCGAGCGCCAGCACGCCAACGGCAAACGAGGCGGCGCGCCGGGCCATCAGTCGGCGCGCTTCACATATTCGCGCTCGTACACGTCCACGACGATGCGCGTGCCGGTCACGATATGCGGCGGCACCATGACGCGCACGCCATTGTCGAGGATCGCGGGCTTGTAGCTGGCTGAGGCCGTCTGCCCCTTCACCACCGCATCCGCCTCGACCACGGTCGCCTCGACCTGTTCGGGAAGCTGCACGCTGATCGGGCGCTCCTCGTACATTTCGAGTTGCACCATCATGCCGTCCTGCAGGAAGGCGGCGGCATCGCCGACCAGATCCTGGGGCAAGTTGATCTGCTCATAGGTCTCGGTATCCATGAAGACGAGCATATCGCCTTCGGCATAGAGATACTGGAAATCCTTGGTGTCAAGCCGGATGCGCTCGACCGTCTCGGCGGAACGGAAGCGCACGTTGTTCTTGCGGCCGTCGATCAGGTTCTTCAGCTCCACCTGCATATAGGCGCCGCCCTTGCCGGGCTGGGTGTGCTGGATCTTGACGGCGCGCCACAGGCTGCCCTCATACTCGATGTTGTTGCCGGGACGGATGTCCACGCCGCTGATTTTCATAGGTCGCGCCTGCCTGTTTCTCGATGGGTCATGGGGAAAGAGCCGGTAGGCGCCTCTAGCTTCCCGCGCGCCCGACGGCAAGCCCAAGCGCGTTAGCGCGGCGGCCAGGCGCGCGGGTCCTCGGCTTGCCTGTGTGCCCGCCACGCCTTAATCCCTGCCCTTCAACGACAAGACATAGAGGGAGAGAGCGATGGCCCGCACGGCACAGGAAGAGGCGAACGTCCAACTCATCCGGGATCTGTTCGACAAGGTGCTCATCCCCATGGACAAGACGCTGGTCGACGACTTCATCGCCGAGGATTATCTCCAGCACAGTTCGCTGGCCGAGCCGGGGCGCGAGGCGCTCAAGCGCTGGCTGGATTTCGTGCGCGTGGAGTCGCCGCAGGCCACGCAGAAAATCTACCGCATGATCGCCGAGGACGACCATGTCGTCAGCCACCAGCATGTCACGCGCTGGCCGGGGGATACCGGGTTCGCGGTGATGGACATCTTCCGCATCGAAAATGGCAAGATCGTCGAGCACTGGGACGTGGTGCAGGAGCTCTCCGCCACGCCGGTCAATCCCAACAGCATGTTCGAGAACGGCGCCTGAAACCGGTGATCCGGTTTGTTACGGCCGGCTGGAAAGGCTGCCTGAAACGGCTTCTCTTCGCATTTTACCCGGCCAGAGGCCCTCGCCTGCTATAGCCCGCAGGAGAGAAGCAACGGCGAACAGGAGGGGAAAGCATGGTTCAGGGCATCTGGGGGTTTTGCATACGGCGCGCCGGAGTGTTGCCCGCGTTGGCGCTTGCGTTGCTGGCGGCTGCGCCGGCCCCGGCGGCCGAGTGCGACCGGACGTGCCTCAGCGACCTCATCACCCGCTATGTGGACGCACTGGTCGCGCATGATCCCGCCGCCTTGCCCCTGGCCGAAAAGGTGCGCTTCACCGAGGACTCGCATGAGCTGAAGCTTGGCGACGGTCTTTGGAAAACGGTGACGGCCAAGGACGGATTCCGGCACGACTATCTCGACACGCGCCGGCAGATCGCTGCCGCGCATGTCGCGCTGCGCGAAGGCACGGTGCCGGTGCTCTATACGGTGCTGCTGCATGTGGTGGAAGACGGCCGCATCGGCGGGATCGAGACGCTGGTGCAGCGGATCACGCCTGAGTCGCGCTTCCAGCCCACCGAATTGGACAAGCCAGTGCGCGGCATGGACGATCCCGTCCCGGCCGGCAGGCAGCAGCCTCGCGCCGAGATGATTGCCACCGCGCTCACCTACACCGAGGGTCTGCGCCTCGGCAATTTCACCGATGGCAAGACGCCCTTCGCTCCGGAAACCTACCGCGTCGAGAATGGCGTGATTACGGCTGGTGCTGGCTGCGGGCGGGACGATTGCGGCCTCTACAGCCAGCGCATCATGGTGCATCCCTCCATTCTCGCCAGTGTTGCAGCGGTCGATGAGGAGAAAGGCGTGGTGCTGCTGTGGATGAACTTCGGCGACACCGCCAGCTATGGGACGGGCAAGGCGCTTGTCACGTACGAAGCCTTCAAGGTCTGGGGCGGCGAGATCCACGCGATCAATGCCTTCTTCGCGATTCTGCCTGCCTCCACACCGCGGTTCTGGCCGTCCCTGGATTAAGGAACTCAGAGGCGTCTGTCGCGCTGGAGGCCCATGAACGTCTCCCGGAGGAGCCGTCCGCGCGGCTTATCGAAGGGCCTTCATTCTTTTCATCAACCCAGAGAAGAAAAGCCGTTCGACAAACTCAGAGCAAGCGGGAGAGAACACATGGCGTGCACCTGCAAAGGCAGGGGCCCGGCGCGATCAGGCACCTTGCTCGCTGCGCCCCAGCACACGCGCAAAAGCAGCTACGCCTGCGCCCGGCCCCTCGGGATGGTTCCACACCGCGCCGCTCACCGCGAGGAAATCGGCGCCGGCTTCGATCAGCGGCCGGGCATTTCGCGCTGTGATGCCGCCGATGGCGACGCTGGGAATCTCCATCAGCGTCGTCCACCAGCCCAGAATCTCCGGCTCGGCATGGAACGCCGGAACCTTGGTCTCGGTCGGGTAGAAGGCCCCGAAGGCGACATAGTCCGCCCCCGCCTCGCCGGCATCCATGGCGAGATGGCGGCTGTTGTGACAGGTAACGCCGATCTGCGCCTGTGGCCCGAGGATGCGCCGCGCCTCGCGCGGGTCGCCGTCGCCCTGCCCCAGATGCACGCCGTCCGCGCCCAGCCGCTCGGCCAGCGCAATGGAATCGTTGATGATGAAGGCAACCTCGCGCTCGGCGCACAGCGCCTGGAGCGGCGGAGCCAGCCGGGCAATCTCAGGCTCGCTCACCTCCTTGAGGCGGAGCTGAAACGCCGCGACCGGCCCGCCGTCGAAGGCGGCGCGCAGGTAGTCGACGAAATCGGGGGCGATGGCCGGCGGCGAGATCAGATAGAGCTGACAGGGCGGCCGGCTCTCGTCACGCACGAAGCGGTCGGCGAAATGCGGGTCCAGCGAAAGCACGTCTTCAGGTTGGTCGGTCATGCCCCCGCTCTACCGCTCTTTTGTCGTGGGAGCAAAAGCGCAGGTGCGCGGAGCTTCCGGCCTTACGGCGCGTTCCCCAGCCATGATCCGAATCGGCTGCTCGGGATGGAATTACCGCGACTGGCGCGGCCGCTTCTATCCCGAGGGCATGGCGGCGAAAGATTGGTTCGCCTTCTATGCGCGGCATTTCGACACGGTGGAGATCAACAACAGCTTCTACCGCCTCCCCTCGCCGGAAACGGTGGACAAATGGCGTGCGCGGGCCCCGCCCGGCTTCTGCTATGCGGTGAAGGCAAACCGCTATATCACCCAGACCAAGAGACTGAAGGACTGCGCCGAGCCCATGGCTCGGATGATGACCTCGTTCAGCCATTCCCCGCCGACACTGGGCCCCATCCTCTACCAGCTCCCACCCAACCTGCCGCTGGACCTCGGGCGGCTGGAGGCCTTTCTGCACCTCCTGCCACCGGAGCCTGTCCACATTTTCGAATTTCGGCATCCAAGCTGGTATTGCGATGCCGTCTATGCGCTGCTGGAGCGCCATGGCGCCGGCTTTTGCGTGCACGACATGCCGGGATCGGCGAGTCCGCGCCTGGCGCTGGGACCCGCGGCCTATGTCCGCTTTCATGGCACCAGCGGCAAATATCGCGGCCGCTATGGCGATGAGAGCCTGCGCGACTGGGCCGGCTGGATGCAGGCACAAGCGAAGGAAGGCCGGCCGGTCTGGGCCTATTTCAACAATGATTACGACGCGCAGGCCATCGATGACGCCACCCGGCTGAAAGCCATGGTGGGGGCAGGCTGAGAGGGACAACACGCAATCGCCTCGCCCCTCTCAACGCAAATTCAGGCTGCCACCTTCTGCGTGGAAGCCACATAGATCTCATCGATGGCGGCACCCAGCGCGGCATCGAACTGCGCATCGCTCATCTGCGCGCGCAGGTCTTCGAGCAGGGCGCGGCTGAAGCTCGCGATCATGCCGCGATTGCGCGCCAGCTCGGCGCAGGCCTCCGCGCGGCTATAGCCGCCCGAGAGCGCCACCACACGCAGCACGCGGGGATGATCGACCAGCGCGTCGTGCAGGCCAGCCCTGGCCGGAATGCTGAGCTTCAGCATCACCTTGTCGGTGCCCGGCATGGCATCGAGCGCCTTCACGAGCTCGTCGCGCAGGATCTCGTCGCTGCGGGCGCGGTCCGCGCTCTTGATGTTCACTTCCGGCTCCAGAATGGGCATGAGCCCGGCGGCCAGAACCTGCTGGCCCACCTCGACCTGCTGCTTGACGATGGCCGCGATGCCGGCCGGATTGGCAGCATTGATGACCGAGCGCTCCTTGGTCCCATAGACGCCCAGCGTCTTGGCGCGCGCCAGCAGGGCGTCGAGCCCCGGCATCGGCTTCATGAGCTGCACGCCGTCCGCCTCGGCCTCCAGCCCCTTGTCGATCTTGAGGAACGGCACGATGCCCTTCTCGATGAGCGCGGCGGGCACGCTCTTGCCGTTCACCGTCCCGTCCATGGTGCGCTCGAAGAGGATGGCACCGATCACCTTGTCGCCCGTGAAGGCCGGCGATGAAATGATCCGCGCGCGCATCTGGTGGATGAGGCCGAACATCTCCTCCTCGCTCGACCAGGCATTGTCCTCGATGCCATAGCCCTTGAGCGCCTTGGGCGTGGATCCGCCGCTCTGATCCAGCGCGGCGATGAAACCGTTGCCCGAAGCCATTTTCCCGGTCATGTCGAAGTGCTGCACCACTTTCTCCTTTCAACAGGTGAGACGAAATCCCGCCGCCCTATCCAGGCGGAAAAGATGAATGCCTATTCGCATGAAAATGCGGCATTGCAAGCCGGCCGCGATCGCGCCGCGCTGGCCAATGCCTGGCGCGACGATCATAGGCAACGGGCCGCCAAGGGCAAGCCCGCCCGGCCGGACGTCAAGAAGCGGAGAAATGCGCCCCCGCCGGAGGCTGGCAATCAGCGTGCCATCAGCGCGGCGACACCGGGAAGCTCCTTGCCTTCCATCCACTCGAGGAAGGCGCCGCCAGCGGTTGAGACGAACGAGAAGTCCGCAGCCACGCCGGCGTGGTTGAGCGCCGCGACGGTATCGCCACCGCCGGCCACCGAGACGAGCGCACCCTCGCGGGTCAGCGCCGCAGCGGTGCGTGCCAGCGCCACGGTCGCCTTGTCGAAGGGCGCCAGCTCGAACGCGCCGAGCGGGCCGTTCCAGACCAGCGTGCGGCAGGTCTTGAGCACGTCGCCCAGCGCCTCGACCGCCGTCGGGCCGACATCGAGGATCATCTCATCGGCCGCAACTTCGTGCACCGAGCAGATGCGCAACGAGGCGGGATTGGCGGCAAACTCCGTCGCCACCGCCACGTCATAGGGCAAATGGACCGTGCAGCCGGCGCGCTCCGCCTTGTCGAGAATGGCGCTGGCGGTCTCGCGCAGATCGTGCTCGCACAGCGACTTGCCGACATTCACGCCCCGCGCGGCGAGGAAGGTGTTGGCCATGCCGCCACCGATGATGAGATGGTCGACCTTGGCGACAAGATTGTTGAGCACGTCGAGCTTGGTCGAGACCTTGGCGCCGCCGACCACCGCCGCGACGGGCTTCTGCGGATTGCCGAGCGCGGCTTCCAGTGCGTCCAGCTCTTTCTCCATCTGCCGGCCGGCGAAGGCAGGCAGGATGTGCGCGATCCCCTCGGTCGAGCAATGGGCGCGGTGCGCGGCGGAGAAGGCATCGTTCACATAGAGGTCGCCCAGCGCCGCCATGGCCTGGCTGAGCGCGGGATCGTTCTTCTCCTCCCCGGCGTGGAAGCGGGTGTTCTCAAGCAGGGCGATGTCGCCGCCCCGCATCACGGCAATGCCAGCCGCGGCCGCCTCACCCTGGCAATCGGGAATGAACTGCACGTCACGGCCCAGCACATGCGTAAGCGCGCGCGTCACCAGGGAGAGCGAGAGGTCGGGCGACTTGCGGCCCTTGGGCCGGCCGAAATGGGCGAGGATGAGCACCTTGGCGCCGCGATCCGCCAACTCCAGCACGGTCGGCACGGCGGCGCGCAGGCGCGTGTCGTCGGTGATCGAGCCCTCCTGCATCGGCACGTTGAGGTCCTCGCGGACCAGCACCGTCTTGCCGGCAATGTCTCCCATGTCGTCGAGCGTCTTGAAGGGCTTGGCCATGTCCATCTCTCCGGAAAACCGTTCGGGCTGAGCTTGTCCAAGCCCAGCCCTTCTCTTTCAAGCAGAAAGAATGCCCCTCATCTGCCGGGGCGAACGGTGTCTGTCAGTCGTTCAGAGCAGGCTCGCGACCACCTTGGTCGTGTCGACCATGCGGTTCGAGAAGCCCCATTCGTTGTCGTACCAGCTCAGCACGCGCACCAGCTTGCCGTCGATCACCGCCGTCTCCAGGCTGTCGATGGTCGAGCTGGCCGGGCAGTGGTTATAGTCGATGGAAACCAGCGGTTCTTCCGAATAAGCGAGCACGCCCTTGAGCGGGCCGCTTTCCGATGCCGCCTTGAGCAGCGCGTTCACTTCCTCGCGCGTCGTGTCGCGCTTGGGCGTGAAAGTGAGGTCCACGATCGACACGTTGGGCGTGGGCACGCGGATCGCGGCACCGTCCAGCTTGCCTTTCAGCTCGGGCAGCACTTCGCCCACAGCGCGGGCGGCGCCCGTGGTCGTGGGGATCATCGACATGGCGGCGGCGCGCGCACGGCGCATGTCGCTGTGAATCTGGTCGAGGATCTTCTGGTCGTTGGTGTAGCTGTGCACCGTGGTCATCAGGCCGCGCTCAATGCCCAGGGCATCGTTGAGCACCTTGGCGAGCGGCGCCAGGCAGTTCGTGGTGCAGCTCGCGTTGGAGACGACGATGTCGTCCTTGGTCAGCACGTCATGGTTGACGCCGAACACCACCGTCTTGTCCACACCCTTGGCCGGCGCGGAAATGACCACGCGCTTGGCGCCGGCGGACAGATGCTTGGAGGCGCTCTCGCGATCCGTGAAGAAGCCGGTGCATTCCAGCGCGATGTCCACGCCGTTCTTGGCATGCGGCAGATTGGCCGGGTCGCGCTCGGCTGTCACATGGATGCGCTTGCCGTTGACGATGATGTCGCCGCCATCGACCGACACTTCCCCGGGGAAAGGACCATGGACGCTGTCGCGCTTGAAGAGCAGCGCATTGGCCTCGGGCTTGGCGAGATCGTTGATCGACACCAGCTCGAGATCATGATCGCTGCGCTCCAGAATGGCGCGCGCCACGAGACGGCCGATTCGTCCGAACCCGTTGATTGCAACTTTGGTGGCCATGGTCTCTTACTCCTTCTCTGGTCAGGCGAGCGCGCGAGCGATGCGGTCCGCAATGGCGGGGCCGGTCAGGCCGAAATGGGCATAGAGCTGCTCGGCCTTGCCGGAGGCGCCGAAGCTGTCGATGCCGCAGCGCAGCCCATCCAGCCCGACGATCTCGCTCCAGCCGTAGGTCGTGCCCGCCTCGATGGAGACGCGCAGCGCGCCCTTGGGCAGCACGGCTTCGCGATAGGCGGCGTCCTGCGCCAGGAAGCGCGAGACGCTGGGCATAGACACGACACGGGCTGCAATGCCCTTGCCGGCCAGCAGTTCCGCCGCCTCGACGGCGATTTCCACTTCCGAGCCGGTCGCAACGATGACGGCCTTCGGCGCGCCCTTGGCTTCCACGAGCGTGTAGCCGCCCCTGGCCGAGCGGTTCTCGGCGATGTCGGTGCGCAGTTGCGGCAGGTTCTGGCGCGTGAGCGCGAGCACGGAGGGCCCGGTGGCATTCTCCAGCGCAAGCTGCCAGCACTCTGCCGTCTCGATGGTGTCACACGGCCGGAACACCTCCACATTGGGGATGAGGCGCAGCGACATGACATGTTCGATCGGCTGGTGCGTCGGGCCGTCCTCGCCCAGGCCAATGCTGTCGTGCGTCATTACATAGACCACGCGCTGACGCTGGATGGCGGACATGCGGATGGCATTGCGGCAATAATCCGAGAACACCAGGAAGGTGCCGCCATAGGGAATGACGCCGCCGTGCAGCGCCATGCCGTTCATCGCGGCGGCCATGCCGAATTCGCGGATGCCGTAATAGACGTAGCGGCCCTCGTAGCTTTCGCGCGTGAAGGCGACCGTCTGGTCCTTGGACTTGGTGTTGTTGGAGCCGGTGAGGTCCGCCGAGCCGCCGATGGTCTCGGGCAACTGCACGTTGATCGCGTCGAGCGTCATTTCGCTCGCCTTACGGGTCGCGACCTTCTTGGGCTCGGCGATCAACGCTTCCAGATAGGGCTTCAGGCTGAAGGACGCGGGCAGGCGGCCTTCCATCCGGCGCGTGAATTCATCCTTGGCGGAATGGCTAGCGAGCCGCTTTTCCCAATCGGCATGAACGGCCTGCGAGCGCTTGCCGATGTTGAGCCAGGCATCACGCACGTCGTCGGGAAGCTGGAAGGGCAGCAGGTCCCAGTCCAGATTGGCGCGGGCGGCGGCCACTTCCGCTTCGCCCAGCGCAGCGCCATGCACCTTGTTGGTGCCCGCCAGATTGGGCGCGCCATGGCCGATGCGGGTCGAGCAGGCGATAAGCGAGGGGCGCGGATCGGCCGCAGCCTCGGCCAGCGCGCGGCGAATGTCCGCGAAGTCGTGTCCGTCGCAGCTCACCACATGCCAGCCGGTGGCGGCATAGCGCGCCTTCACATCCTCGCTCGACGAGAGCGACACCGCGCCGTCGATGGTGATCTTGTTGTCGTCCCACAGCACATTGAGGCGGCCGAGACCGAGATGACCGGCCAGGCCGATGGCCTCATGGTTGATGCCTTCCATCAGGCACCCGTCGCCGGCAATCACCCAGGTACGGTGATCGACCAGCTCGTCTCCGAACACGGCATTCAGATGCCGCTCGGCCATCGCCATGCCGACCGCCATGGCCAGCCCCTGCCCCAGCGGGCCCGTGGTGGCTTCGACGCCCGGCAGCTCGAAATTCTCGGGATGGCCGGCGCACGGCGTGCCGAGCTGACGGAAATTGGCGATGTCTTCCATCGTCGGCTCGTCATAGCCGGTCAGGTGCAGCAGCGCGTAAATGAGCATGGAGCCATGGCCGGCCGAGAGCACGAAGCGATCGCGGTCCGCCCATTTCGGCGCCTTGGGATCGAACTTCAGATAATCGCTGAACAGCACGGTCGCGACATCGGCCATGCCCATCGGCATGCCGGGATGGCCGCTGTTCGCCGCCTGTACGGCATCCATCGCCAGCACGCGGATGGCGTCGGCGAGGCGCTTTTCTGTGACGGACATGGCGGCGGAACCCCTTCAATTGTCTGTGCCCGCAGGCAATGCATTTTCCTTCGCGGCGGCCGGCGAAGCGGACATAGGGCCGCATCGAGTCGCCGCGCGGGCATGCAATGTCGATTTGCGGCCCTAGCGTCAACATGCGGCCCGCCCTTCGCCGCGTCGAAAAGCCGCTTTCGCTTTCGCTTTCCGCCATGTTAAGGACCGCGCCATGGCAAGTGATGCAATGATGCAGGCGATAGGCCGGATCGAGCGCGCCCTCTCGCGGGCGGAAGGGATTGCACGGCAACTGGCCGAAGCGCGGGCCCGCGCGCTGGACGAGCGGCTGGCCGCCATGGAGGCCGAGACCGCCGACGCCCCCGCGATCGACATCGACCCTTTCTCGCGCGAGAAGGCCATCGCCGCGCTCAAATCCCTGGATGCGCTGATCGGCGATCTCCAGAAAGCGCGGAGCGACGCCTGATGGCCGAAGTCAAGATCATGGTGGGCGGCCGCCAATATGCCGTGCATTGCCGCGATGGCGACGAGGACCGGCTACGCCACCTCGCCGGCATGATTTCCGAGCGGGTGGACAAGGTGAAGACCGGCAGTCCTGGCCTTACCGAAGTGCGTCAGTTGCTGTTTGCCGGCCTGCTGCTGGCCGATGCGCTGCACGACCAGCAGAATGGCGGCGCGCCGGCACCCCGCCCCGCGGCCGCTCCGCCGCCCCCGCCACCGCCGCCGCAGGACGACCCCGCCCTGCTCGCCGCGCTGGAACGCCTCGCGCAGCGGCTAGAAGCGCTGGGCGACAGCCTGGCGGCCGATCTGCTCAACGCCTGAGCCCTTCCCCCGTCAGCGCCCATTGCGAAGCCTCTGGAGAGGCCCTAGATAGGGAAGCGACGGGTACTGCCCGGTGCGCGCTTAAGCGAACATCCCTGAGGCGATAATCACATCCTAGGGGGCTGTCCCTTGCCGGACTCCGGTCCGTGTTACATGGTCCCCACCTGACGTTGAGGCGTCAGAGGATATTCCAGCAAACGGCCATGGCGGTCCCGTCACCCTGCAACTGCCGATCCCGGACATCATGACAGAGCTTCCCACCGACCGCGCCGCGCTGCGCACCGAACTGCGGCGGCGCCGCAAGGCACAGGTGGCGGCGCTGCCCGCCTCCGTGCGCAATCTTTCCTTCCGCGTGCTGCCTTCGCCGGTGATGGCGCTGCTGCCACCGGGCGCGCGCATCGCCCTCTATCTCTCGGTAGGATCGGAAGCGCCGACGGGCGCGCTCATCGATTTCCTGCACGAGCGCGGCTTCAAGCTCTGCCTGCCGCGCATCGACCCGGATGTGCCGGGCCGCATGGATTTCTGCGCCTGGGCGCCTGGCGAGCCGCTAACCGCTGGAGGCCCCTTGCGAATCCCCGAACCGGGACCGGAGGCCGCCGTGGTCGATCCCGACGTGTTCCTTACGCCCATGGTCGGCTTCGATCGCCAGCTCAACCGCATTGGCAACGGCGCGGGCTATTATGACCGCATGTTCGAGCGCCTGCCAGATCGGCGCCGCATCGGCCTCGCCTGGTCCTCGCAGATGGTGGACGCCCTCCCCGTCCAGCCGTGGGACGTGCCGCTGCACATGGTCGTCACCGAGCAATCCGTGATCGAGCGGGCGGACGGCTGATGGATTACAAGCCAAGCTGGCGCAAACCCGTCGGCATGCTCCTCATTCTGACGCTCATTGCGCTGTGGGCGATCCTCATCGCCAGCTTCTCCGGCGTCATCGGCACCTGGCCGCGCGTCGTGCAGCTCATCGTCTACGTGACGGCGGGGATCGTGTGGATCTTCCCCGTACGGCCGCTGCTCGGCTGGATGGAAACCGGCCGCTGGCGCTGACGCGCGCGGCGTTTCACTAACTCTCGAACAAACATTCTGCTGACGGTCCGGTGGAGCCGGCGCCACTCCCGATGAGGGGGAGTGGCGCGAGTGACGGGGCTCGAACCCGCGACCTCCGGCGTGACAGGCCGGCGCTCTAACCAACTGAGCTACACCCGCATCTCCTGCGGAGGCCGCGCAGGTATAAGAGGGCGCTGGCCCTGTCAACTCTCCAATGGCCTACTTTCTTGATATTCCTCCGCAGGCGCCGCCGGGGGGCGCGTCAGCGTGCCGTCTTCGAAGAGAAAGCCCGCAATATCCGGCTTGCCGGCGGCCGAAAGCACCGTGCGGATGATGATGAGCAGCGGCACAGAGAGCAGCGCTCCGGCAGCACCCCACACCCAGGTCCAGAAACTCAGCGAGACGAGAATCATCAGGGGGTTCATCTTGAGCCGCCCGCCGAGCACCAATGGGGTCACCACATTGGTCTCCAGCAGGTGGCATAGCACCATGATCGCGGCGGGGGTCAGCGCCAGCCCCAGCGAGGAGAAGCTCATGAGACCGCCCAGCGCCAGCAGCAGCGCCGCGACGATGGGGCCGAAATAGGGCACGAAGTTGAGCAGCGCTACGAATCCGCCCCACATGACCGGCGAGGGCATGCCCAGCATCGCCAGCAGGCAAGCGACGACGCCGCCCAGCGCCAGGTTGATGCAGGTGATGGTGAGCACATAGCGCGACGTGGCATCGACGACATTCTGGATGACCCGCGCAATCGCCATCGCGCCCGAGAAGCTGCCCCGTCCGCGAATCGTGCGCTGGCGCAGCCGCGTCCATCCCGAGAGCGCGAAGAAGATGGTGAGCAGGCCGAAGATGACATTGATGACCACGCCCGGGGCCGCGCCCGCGAGCATCTGAAGCAGCGGGCCGGGCTCGACGATGTCGCCCGCCACGCGATTGAGGTGCCGGCTGCGGGTCGCCATGCGCAGCAGCCCGTCCAGGAATTCCTGCGCCTGCGTATAGAAATCGATGACGGGCTTCAGGGTGGAGCGAATCTGATGGATGCGCTCGGGCAACCGCATCACCCAGTCCCAGGCCGGCACCACGATCAGCACCAGCGCCATATTGGCGAGGAACAGGAAGACGCAGAGCGCCAGCAGCGCCGCGATAGGCGACGGCACGCCACGGCGCTCCAGCCATTCGAGCAGCGGCACCAGGCAGATGGCGATGACCAGCGCGGCCGTCACCGGCATGAAGAAATCCTGCGCCGCCCGCAGCGCGAAGGGCAGCGCCAGGAAGAAACCGGCGCCGGTGAACAGCGCGACGGAGGCAATCAGCCGATTGCGCGCCCGTAGCGCGGCGAGGCTGTCCTCACCGGGGGCGCTGGAGGGGTCGCGGCGCGGCTGGTCCATGCGGCTCCGCGCGATCAGACCGCGACCGGCGCGGCGATATGCGGCTGGGGCGCATAATCCTCCACCGCGAAATCCTCGATAGTATGGTCGAAGATCGTGGCGGGGCGGCGCAGGATGCGCAGCCGGGGTGCGCCGGCCGGTGTACGGGCGAGTTGCGTTTCCACCAGCGCGGCGTGATTGAGGTAGAGGTGCACGTCCCCGCCCTGCCAGACGATTTCGCCCGCCGCGAGATCGGCATGGAGCGCCAGCATCCGTGTGATGAGCGCCAGGCCGAAGATGTTGAAGGCGAAGCCCAGCCCCAGATCGCAACTGCGCTGGAACAGCAGGCCATTGAGGCGCCCGTCCGCGACGTGGAACTGATAGGTCATATGGCAGGGCGGCAGCGCCATGCGATCCAACTCATCGACATTCCAGCCGGTGAAGATGTGCCGGCGCGATCCGGGATTGGCGCGCAGGCTCTCGACCAGTGCGGCGATCTGGTTGTGCCCCTGGGCGGCGCGGCGATAGAGCCCCTCGCCGGCCTCGGGCGCAGGCTCGTAGCGCGGCCAGTCCACCCACTGACGGCCATAGACCGGCCCCAGATCGCCCCAGCGCGCAGCGAAATCCGCATCTTCGACGATTCGGCGCTCGAAATCCGCCATGGCAATGTCCTCGCCGGTCGCGCGGCGATATGTGTCGAGCGGCCAGTCGGTCCAGATGCTCACGCCCTGCGCGACCAGCGGGCGGATATTGGTTTCGCCCGAGAGGAACCACAGCATCTCGCGCGCGGCGGCTTTCCAGAAGACGCGCTTGGTGGTCAGCAGCGGCACCGCGTCATCGGCGAGATCGAAGCGCATCGTCGCGCCAAGGATGGAGCGCGTGCCCACGCCGGTACGATCGATGCGCTCATGCCCATGCTGCCAGACATGAGCCATGAGATCGAGATATTGCTGCTCGTAATGCGGCGCCGCACGGACCGCAGTGGCGGACTCGGCGGTCGAAAGGGATGCGCGGGACATGGCTGCGACCATAGCTTCCTGCCGCGCGCCGCGCCAGTGGAGCCGCCGCGCCCGCCTGCCGAAAACCGTGCCACCTGCCCCCTCCAATGCGCCGGTGCCTTTTTAAGGCATTAGCGCTCTGCGCTCCCCTGCCCCACCTGTGCGGGCGCCATGGATATTCTCCCGTGCAGCGCTTATGTCTCCGTCTGAAAGAAGAGACCACCGCCAGCGCGTCCCCGGCCGGGCACGCGTTTTCCCTTGTCGTCTGTCTCACGCCGTTCGAGGCGCAGGCCCGCCTCGCGAAAAAGGAAATGCCGCCGTGCGCCTCAGTCGCTTCACTGCCTTCGCTCTCAGCATTGTCGCCGCCCTCGGGCTGCTGGTGGCGCTGGCCTGGCGACCGGGCCTGTGGCCGCTGGCATTGCTTGCGCTCGCCCTGGTTGCGCTCGGCCTGTTCGACCTGCTGCAAACGCGGCATTCGGTGCGGCGCAACTATCCGGTGATCGGCAATGTCCGCTGGCTGATCGAATGGATTCGCCCGGAAATCCGCCAATATCTCATCGAAGGCGACGAGGATCAGACGCCGTTCTCGCGCAGCCAGCGCTCGCTCGTCTATGCCCGCGCCAAGGGGGAAAGCAGCGAGCGCGCCTTCGGCACTCAGCTCGATGTCTATCGCGACGGCTATGAGTTCATCAGCCCGTCGATCCAGCCCGTGCCAATGGCGGACCCGGCGACGTTCCGGGTTCTCATCGGCGGCGATCAATGTGCCCAGCCCTATTCGGCATCGCTGTTCAACATTTCCGCGATGAGCTTCGGCTCGTTGAGCGCCAACGCCATTCGCGCGCTCAATCGGGGCGCGAAGCAGGGCGATTTCTACCAGGACAGCGGCGAGGGCGGGATCAGCGCCTATCATCGCGAGCATGGCGGCGATCTCGTCTGGGAGATCGGCAGCGGCTATTTCGGCTGCCGCACGGCGGACGGCGCTTTCGATCCCGAGCGGTTCGCCGCGCAGGCCACCGATCCGCAGGTCCGCATGATCGAGATCAAGCTCAGTCAGGGCGCCAAGCCGGGCCATGGCGGCATTCTGCCGGCAGCGAAGGTGACGGCCGAGATCGCGGCGGTGCGCGGTGTCGCCGTGGGGCGGGATTGCATCTCCCCCTCCCGCCACGGGGCCTTCGCCACGCCCATCGAGATGATGCACTTCATTGCGCGGCTGCGGACGCTGTCTGGCGGCAAGCCGGTCGGTTTCAAGCTGTGCGTGGGTCATCCCTGGGAATTCATGGCCATCGTCAAGGCCATGCTGGCGACCGGCATCCGGCCCGATTTCATCGTCGTCGATGGCGCCGAGGGCGGCACCGGCGCCGCGCCCGTGGAGTTCGCCAATCATCTCGGCCTGCCGCTGCGCGAAGGCCTGCTGTTCGTTCACAACACGCTGGTCGGCGCAGGCCTGCGCGACCAGATCCGCATCGGCGCGGCCGGCAAGGTGGCGAGCGCCTTCGACATCGCCAGCCTGCTCGCCATCGGCGCGGACTGGACGAACGCCGCGCGCGGCTTCATGTTCGCCATCGGCTGCATCCAGTCGCTCAGTTGCAATACCAATCGCTGCCCGGCGGGCGTGGCGACACAGGACCCGCTGCGGCAACGGGCACTGGTGGTGCCGGACAAGGCGGAGCGCGTCTATCGCTTCCACCGCAACACGATGCACGCCCTCGCCGAGATGCTGGCCGCGGCCGGCATCGAGTGCCCCGGCGATCTGGCCCCGCATCACCTCGCCCGGCGCGTGAGCGAGACGGAAATCCGGCTCTTCTCCCAGATGCACGTTTTCCTCGAACCGCGCGAACTGCTCACCGGCGCCCACGAGCATGATTTCTACGGCTTTGCCTGGAACATGGCCGATGCCGGGAGCTTTCAGCCCGCATCCGGGGCGGGCAGCCGAGTCATGGCGGACGCTTGAGGACTACGCTCGGAGAGGACAGACTGACAGGCGGCACGCCGCAAGAAAGGGAGTGAACGGATGGCCCGAGTGGCATTCATTGAACGAACCGGCGGTCCCGACGTCATCCAGTGGGCGGACCGCACCCTGCCTCCGCCAGGCAAGGATGAAGTCCGCATCCGCCATACGGCGATCGGGCTCAATTTCATCGACACTTATTATCGCTCCGGCCTCTACCCCGCGCCCCTGCCCTCCGGTCTCGGATCCGAAGCGGCGGGCGTGGTGGAGGCAGTGGGCGACGGCGTCACCGCCCTCTCGCCCGGGGACCGGGTCGTCACTTATGGCCCGGGCCTCGGCGCCTATGCCACGGAGCGAAACATTGCCGCCTCCAGTCTCTACAAGCTGCCCGACGCCATACCGGACGATATTGCCGCCGCGACCTTCCTCAAGGGATGCACCGCGGAATTCCTGGTCGAGCGATGCGGCCGCGTGCAGCCGGGCTGGACCGTGCTCGTCCATGCGGCGGCAGGCGGCGTGGGGCACCTCCTCGTGCAGTGGCTCAAGCATATCGGCGCCACGGTGATCGGCACGGTGGGCAGCCCGCAAAAAGCGGAGCGGGCGCGCGCGGCGGGCGCCGATCATGTCATTCTCTACAAGCAGGAAGACATCGCCGCCCGCGTCCGCGAGCTCACCGGTGGGCGCGGCGTGCCGCTCGTCATAGACGGCGTGGGCAAGGAGAGCTGGCCCGCCTCGCTCGCCTCCACTGCGCCGCGTGGCTTGATTATCAGCTTCGGCAATGCCAGCGGGCCAGTGGAAGGCGTCAATCTGGCGACGCTCAACCAGCATGGCTCGCTGTTCGTCACCCGCCCCAAGCTGTACGATTATTATGCGACGCCCGAAGATCGCCAGGCCGGCTCGACGCGGCTGTTCGATCTTCTCGCCGAGGGGGTCCTCACAGCCGAGATCGGACAGCGCTTCGCCCTGGAAGAGGCCGCGCAAGCGCACCGCGCGATCGAGGCGGGCGAGACGATCGGTGCGACAGTGCTGCTGCCGTAAGCAGAGCGGGCGAGAAATCGGGAGGACAGGCATGACATTCACGGACATCGCCGGCCGCGTCCACAACCATAACTGGCGGCTCGATCCGATCGTACGCAGCCTGCTCGATACCGATTTCTACAAGCTGCTGATGCTCCAGATGATCTGGCGGCTCTATCCCGATGTGCGCGCCAGCTTTGCTCTCATCAACCGCAGCATCGCCGTGCGGCTGGCCGAGGAGATCGACATGGCGGAGCTGCGCGCGCAGCTCGATCATGCGCGCACGCTGCGCTTCGCGCCCAAGGAGTTGATCTGGCTGGCCGGCAACAGCTTCTACGGCGAAACGCAGATGTTCAGCCCGGCCTTCCTCGCCTGGCTCGCCGATTTCCGCCTCCCCGATTATGAGCTGCGTGCGGTCGGCGGCCAGTATGAACTGCGCTTCGAGGGCCGATGGTGCGAGACGAGCATGTGGGAGATCCCGGCCCTCGCCATCGTCAACGAACTGCGTTCACGCGCGGCGATGCGGAACCTCGGCCGCTTCGCGCTGGACGTGCTCTATGCCCGCGCCAAGGCCAAGCTCTGGGCCAAGGTGGAGCGGTTGCGCCAACTGCCCGATCTGGCACTCTCCGATTTCGGCACGCGGCGGCGCCACGGCTTCCTGTGGCAGCGCTGGTGCGTGAAGGCGCTCAAGGAGGGATTGGGCAAGCGGTTCATCGGCACGTCGAATGTGCTCCTGGCCATGGACAACGATCTGGAGGCCATCGGCACCAATGCCCATGAGTTGCCGATGGTGCTCGCCGCGCTGGCCGACACGGACGAAGCCGTCGCCCGCGCACCCTATCGCGTGCTGGAGGATTGGAACGGGCTCTATGGCGGCAACCTTCTCATCGTCCTGCCCGATACGTTCGGCACGGCCGCCTTCCTGCGCGACGCGCCGGACTGGGTGGCGGACTGGACCGGCTTCCGCCCCGACAGTGCGCCGCCCATCCCCGGCGGCGAGGCGATCCTGCGCTGGTGGCGCGAGAAAGGCCGCGATCCGCGCGAGAAGCTGCTCATCTTCTCGGATGGCATGGACGTCGACTCCATCGAGGAGACCTACCGTCATTTCCGCGGGCGCGTGCGCATGAGCTTTGGCTGGGGCACGAACCTCACCAATGATTTTCGCGGGTGCGCACCGCCCGACGCGCCCTCGCTCGATCCCATTTCGCTGGTCTGCAAAGTGGTGGAGGCCAACGGCCGCCCCGCGGTCAAGCTCTCCGATAATGTCGCGAAAATGACCGGGGATCCGCGCGAGATCGCGCGCTACCTCGCCATTTTCGGCGACGAAGACCGGGCCGACAGGCCCATTGCCGTCTGAGCCAATCGGCAGATTAGCCGGCTTCCTCGCGCTCCATCAGCAATTGCGCGATTCGATCGGTCGGATGGCCCGTCAGGTCCTTTTCCACTTCGGCGATGATCTGCGTCCGCGTCTCCTGGTGGAGCTGCGGCCGCAGCGCGCCCAGCACGCGGTTGGGCGCCACGATCACCAGCGAAGGCAGGTCATTGCGCAGGGCCATGCCGTTCAGCCGCTCGGCGATCTGTCGCGCAAAGCTTTCCTCGGCCTGGCGATGGAAATCGGCTTCTTCCACCGAGGCCTGGCCGGGCGAGCCGATGGCCGGGCGGCGGCCGGCGAGATCGCTCTTCTGCGCGCGGTCGGGCGGATTGGGCTGTTCCTCGCCCGCGATCACGTCCAGGCTGGGCGCGTCGGCAGTGCCGCTGTTGCGATAAAGCAGCATCTTGCGCCCGTCGGCGACGAGGACGAGGCTGTGAGTGGGGATGCGCATGGTCTGAACCTCCTGCCCCTGCAACGTCAGCGCGGGGGCGCCAGTTCCCCGGCCGGGCAGCCTGGACCCTACCCCGCCTGCTCAGGTCCAGCGCGCCAATGCCCAGGCCAGCAGTGCAGAGAGACCGAGCGCGCCGGCGGTTTCGAGCTGGGAATGCAGGTTCCATTCCCAGAATTTGAGACCTTCGAGCGCCGGCATGTTGGCGCGCCGCCCATCGCCGTGCAGGGCGATCCAGCGATATTCATGCTGCGTGATCTCGCGCATCAGGCAGGCACAGGCCGCCGCGAACCAGCCGCCCCACAGCGCTGCCCCGTGCGCCACGCCCAGAGCGCGGCCAAGCAGCCAGCCGGCGATCATCACCGCCAGCGCAATCGGAACATGGGTCAGCATTTCAAGGGCAACGTGCATGCGGCGCACAGGTTGCCGCCCCGGCGCACGCGCGTCCAGTGCCTTGATCCGGTGCGCGCCGCCGCGCCTCTAATCGAGCGCGCGCAGCCAGTCCTGGATCATCGTGCGCCCCGCGCTCACGGCCGGCGGGCCCAGTGTGGCGTAGCGGGCGCGCAGCGTCTCGGCGTCATGCCCGGTTGCGCGCAGTGTTTCGGGCGATTGATCGACCCAGGCGTGGAAGCGCTCGTCCTCGCCCATTTCCGCGTGGAACTGCAGCGCGAGGATATTGCGCCCCCGGCGAAAGGCCTGATGCGCGTAAAGCCGGCTGGAGGCGAGCAGCTCCACATTGTCCGGCAGCGTGAAGGTGTCGCCGTGCCAGTGGAGCACCGGCACGCCCTCTACGGCACGCACCGGATTATCGCTCGCCTGCGTGTGTACCGTCACCGGGTGGAAGCCGACTTCCTTCGCCGGGCCGACATAGACCTCGCCGCCCATCGCCGCCGCGATCATCTGTGCGCCCAGGCACACCCCCAATGTCGGCCGGTCGGCCTCCAGCCGGCGCGCGAGGCGGCGGAGCTGGCAGCCGATCCAGGGATGCGCCTCCTGCTCATAGACGCCCATCGGCCCGCCCATCATGATGAGCAGGTCGGGCTCGCACAGGTCCAGCCCGGAAAAGCGGGGATCGCTCACGTCAACCCGGTCAATGGCATAGCCCGCCGCCTCGATCGGCTCGCGAAAGCCCGCCACGCCTTCATAAGGTACATGGCGGATGATGAGGGCGCGCTTCATGGGCGCGGATCGTCGGGCAGAACGCGGTGGCAGGTCAAGAGGGAGCGGCGGCGCAAAACGGGGCGCCGCCGCGCTGGCAGGGGGCGAGATCATGGGCATGGTTCCACTACAGCCCCAGCCGGCTCCAGAACTCGCCCGCGCTGGCGATCGGCACCTGGACCGCGGGATCGTAGGCGGGCGTCAGCCGCCAGGAAGGGTGAGGAAGTGGCGCGCCCGGTCCCCGGTTTGCGCGCGGTCGCCGCTGTCGGATCGTTTTCTTCAAAGCCATGTCGTTTCTCCGTTAAGGAGCACGAATCCGGCGTTGTCGCTTGGGGTTCGTGCGCTTTAGCCGTTGGTGACGCGGAGCAAGCTGACTCACATCAAAAGCCGCGTTCAGGCACCTGGAAGCGCCTGACGCCCCTTCTCTGCAATTTCGGTAGACTATTTTCAAGCAAGGCGTGTTTGAGGGGTCTTAAGTTTTGCTGCACCCGCCGGTCTGCCACTCTTCCCGCCCCGGGGCACAGGTCGCCATTTGCAGCCGTGCCTGCTAAGGCCTTGGCATGACCTACATTTCTTCTCCCCGCCCCGCCGTCCTGTTCGTCTGTCTCGGCAATATCTGCCGCTCGCCCCTGGCCGAGGGCGCCTTTCGCGCCGCCGCCCTGCGCGCCGGACTGGATGTGCATGTCGATTCCGCCGGTACCGCCGACTGGCATCACGGCAAGGCGCCCGATCCCCGCGCCATCCGCACCGCCGCACGTCATGGCGTCGACATTTCCGGCCTGCGCGCGCGGCAGGTGGTGGCGGAGGATTTTCACCGCTTCACGCATGTCTTCGCGCTGGATCACGACAATCTCGCCGGCCTGCGCGCGCGCGTCCCCGCCGGCGCGCCGACGGCGCCCGGGCTGTTTCTCGACCTCGTCGAGGGCCGGGCGGGCCAGCCCGTGGCCGACCCTTATTATGGCGATGAGGCGGGCTTCGAGCAGACCTGGGCGGATGTCACCGCCGGTGCCGATGCGCTGGTTCGGCTGCTTGGGCGCTGAGGGGCGCTGCTGGATTGAGCCGCGTCGCCGGGAGACCCTCGAGAGGACTGTGCTCCTGCGCAGGCAGGAGCCCATGATCCCACAGCCATGCCCAACCGCTCTGGGCTCCTGCCTGCGCAGGAGCACAAAAATGCGGGGGGTTGCAGGGTTCAACTTACCTCTGAAGTCGGCCCCTTCGCCTTGCGCGTATCGAAGGGCAGAATTCGCATTAGTTCAGGACACCGGCCGAGGCCGAGCGCCCTGCACCTCGCGTCGCCTTCACCCCCGCGTTGCCTTCACCAAGTCGAGCACCCGCGCGGCATGCTCCTTGCGGCAGATCAGCAGGTCCGGCAGCGACACGTCCGCGCGGTTATAGACCAGCGGGCTGCCGTCGATGCGCGAGCAGTGCAGCCCGTGCGCCAGCGCCACGGCGACGGGCGCGCAGCTATCCCACTCATATTGGCCTCCGCTGTGCAGGTAGATGTCCGCTTCGCCGCGGATGATCGCCATGGCCTTGGCCCCGGCCGATCCCATTGGCACCAGCTCGGCATCGAGCGCCTGCGCCACCGCCAGCGCTTCGGCCGCCGGGCGCGTGCGGCTCACCACCATGCGCAGCCGTACGGGGGCCGGCGGCAGCGGCACGGGCCTGTCCGAGCGCAGCACGCCGTCGAGTCCCGGCAGCGCCACCGCGCCGATCACCGGCGCGCCGTCGATCGCCAGCGCCACATGCACGGCCCAGTCGCTGCGCGCCTCGCCATATTCGCGCGTGCCGTCGACGGGGTCGACGATCCAGACCCGCTTCTTGCCCAGCCGCTCGGGCGTATCGCGCAATTCCTCCGAGAGCAGACCGTCCTCGGGGCGCTGCGCGCGAATGGCATGGACGAGGAAGCAATTGGCCGTCTGGTCGCCCGCCTGGCCCAGCGCCTTGCCGGTGACAAGGCCGCTCGCGCGCACCTCCAGCAGCAGGCGCCCGGCCGCCTGCGCAAGCGCTGCGGCCAGTTCGCCATCGGTCACAGGTCCGGGCTCCACACGCCGGCGACGCGCTCAACGATCAGGTCCGCCGCATCCTCCGCACTCATGCGCGTGGTATCGATGCGGATTTCCGGCTGCTCGGGCGCTTCATAGGGGCTGTCGATCCCCGTGAAGTTCTTGAGCCCGCCTTCCCGCGCCTTGCGGTAGAGGCCCTTCACGTCGCGCTTCTCCGCTTCAGCGAGCGGGGTATCGACGAAGATCTCGATGAATTCGCCCTCCGGCAGCATCGCGCGCACCATCTCCCGCTCGGCGCGGAAGGGCGAGATAAAGGCCGTGATGACGATGAGTCCGGCGTCCGCCATCAGCTTGGCCACTTCGCCCACGCGGCGGATATTCTCGATCCGGTCCGCCTCGGTGAAGCCCAGGTCCTTGTTGAGTCCGTGACGGACATTGTCGCCATCGAGCAGGAAGCTGTGCCGGCCGAGCGCATACAGCTTCTTCTCGACGAGATTGGCGATGGTGGACTTGCCGGAGCCGGAGAGGCCCGTGAACCACAGCACCGAGGGGGTCTGGTGCTTGAGCGCAGCGCGCGCCTCGCGGCTGACGTCGATGGCCTGCCAGTGCACATTCTGCGCCCGCCGCAGCGAGAAGTGGAGCATGCCCGCCGCCACGGTGGCATTGGTGATCTTGTCGATGAGGATGAAGCCGCCCAGCGCGCGGTTCTGCGCATAGGGCTCGAATACGATCGGGCGATCCGTCGCCAGCTCGGCGACACCAATGCCGTTCAGTTCCAGCGTCTTGGCGGCGAGATGCTCCAGCGTGTTGACGTTGATCTCATATTTGGGCGGCTGGATCGTCGCCGAGACGGTCTGCGTCGCGAGCTTGAGCCAATAGGCGCGGCCCGGCTTCATCGCCTCGTCCGACATCCACACCAAAGTGGCCTCGAACTGGTCCGCCGCCTGCGGAGGCGCGTCGGCCGTTGCGATCACGTCGCCGCGCGAGCAGTCGATCTCGTCGGCGAGGCACAGTGTCACGGACTGGCCGGCCACTGCCTCGTCCAGGTCGCCATCCAGGGTAACGATGCGCGAGATGGTGCTGGTCTTGCCCGAGGGGAGCACGCGCACCGCGTCGCCCGGCTTCACCGTGCCGGAGGCAATGAGGCCTGAAAAGCCCCGGAAATCGAGATTTGGCCGGTTCACCCACTGCACCGGCAGGCGCAGCGGCTTGGCCTGATCGGCGCTGTTGTCCACGTCCACCTGTTCCAGATGGTCGATCAGCACGGGCCCCTTGTACCAGGGCGTGTTGGCCGAGTGGCTCGTGATATTGTCGCCCTTGAAGCCGGAAATCGGAATCGCGACGAAATTGTCGATGCCGGTCTCGTGCGCAAAGGCGGCATAATCCGCCACGATGGCATCGAACACCGCCTGATCGTAATCGACCAGATCCATCTTGTTCACGGCCAGCACGATGTGGCGGATGCCCACCAGCTTGGCGAGATAGCTGTGCCGGCGCGTCTGCGTGAGCACGCCCTTGCGCGCATCGACCAGGATCACGGCAAGGTCGGCCGTGGAGGCGCCCGTCACCATGTTGCGGGTATATTGCTCGTGGCCCGGTGTGTCGGCGACGATGAACTTGCGCTTCTCGGTGGTGAAGAAGCGGTAGGCGACATCGATGGTGATGCCCTGCTCGCGTTCGGCGGCGAGGCCGTCGACCAGCAGCGCGAAGTCGATCTCCTGCCCCTGCGTGCCCACGCGCTTGCTGTCCGCTTCCAGCGCCGCGAGCTGATCCTCGAAGATCATCTTGCTGTCGTAGAGCAGCCGGCCGATCAGCGTCGACTTGCCGTCATCCACGCTGCCGCAGGTGATGAAGCGCAGCAGGCTCTTGTGCTGATGCTGCGCCAGATAGGCATCGATGTCCTGCGCGATGAGGGCGTCGGTCTTGTAGATGGGGTCCTGCACTTCGCTCATTTCAATCCCGTCATCCCAGCGAACGCTGGGCTCTCCATCCTTGTGGCACCATTCGGCAAGAGACCCCGGATCAGGTCTGGGGCGGACGCTTGGGAACGCTTCGCATTCCGTGGCGCGTCAGAAGTAGCCCTCCTGCTTCTTCTTCTCCATGCTGGCATCGCCGCCGTCCTTGTCGATGACTCGGCCCTGCCGCTCGCTGGTGGTGGTGAGCAGCATTTCCTGGATGACCTCGCTCAGCGTGGCCGCCTCGCTCTCGACCGCGCCGGTGAGCGGGTAGCAGCCCAGCGTGCGGAAGCGGATGGAGCGCATCACGGGCTCCTCGCCAGGCGCCAGGCGGAACCGCTCGTCATCCACCATCAACAGAATGCCGTCCCGCTCCACCGTCGGGCGTGGCGCCGCAAAATAGAGCGGCACGATGGGAATGTCGTTGAGCTGGATATATTGCCAGATGTCCAGCTCGGTCCAGTTGCTGATCGGGAAGACGCGGATGCTCTCGCTCTTCGCCTTGCGGGCATTGTAGAGGTTCCACAGCTCCGGCCGCTGGTTCTTGGGGTCCCAGCCATGGGAGGCGGTGCGGAAGGAGAAGATGCGTTCCTTGGCGCGGCTCTTCTCCTCGTCGCGCCGCGCGCCGCCAAAGGCGACGTCGAAGCCGTGGAGATTGAGCGCCTGCTTGAGGCCTTCCGTCTTCCACATGTCCGTGTGCAGCGGACCATGGTCGAAGGGGTTGATGCCGCGCTCCTTGGCCTCCGGGTTCTGGTAGACGAGCAGCTCCATGCCGCTCTCCTTGGCCATGCGGTCGCGCAGCTCGTACATCGCCTTGAACTTCCACGTCGTATCGACGTGGAGCAGCGGAAAGGGCGGCGGCGACGGATAGAAGGCCTTGCGGGCCAGATGCAGCATCACCGCCGAATCCTTGCCCACCGAATAGAGCATCACCGGTCGCTCCGCTTCGGCCACCACCTCGCGCATGATGTGGATGCTTTCGGCTTCGAGCCGTTCGAGGTGCGTGAGAGTGCGGGTCATCGGCGTGTCTTTATCGTTTCTGTTGTTCGGGCCGGACCGGCCGGAACGGCCCGTCGGCGGGGCCCGGTTAGCCCCATCGGTCCGCCGGTGCACGCGGCTTTTCCTTTGGGGTGCCCTACCCCCTCTTTATCGCGCCGGTCGTTATGGCAGGGGCGGCGCCGGCCTCCTTCGCGCGGCTCAGGCGAGCCAGCCGGGAATGCGCGCCGCCTGGGCGATCCAGTCCGCCATCTGCGCCTCGTCGAAACCGCCTTCCTCGATGTGCACATAGCGCACCTGAGGGTCCTTGCCGGCAATCGACGGCACTGGCTCCAGCGCCGCGCCGCGAAAGAAGGTCACTTTGATGTAGCGGGTAAAGACGTGATAGCTGAGGAACCAGCCCTGCCCTTCCATGCCGTAGAAAGGTGAATTCCATTTGACCGCCTTGCGCACGTCGGGGACGGTGCGGGCGATCAGCGCGTCGAGCTGCGCGGCCGCTGCCTGCTTCCAGCCCGGAAGTGCAGCGATATAGGCCTGCACGGGCCCATCGCCCTCACCCTTGGCGATCTGCGGATTGCCGCCGGAGAGCCGCTTGACGTCAGTGGTTCCCATTCCCCTCTCCTTCCGTTGCCAAGTTTCGCACGCCCTTTTCATTCAGCTGTCGTTGGCTTCAGTGTGCCGAAAGGGCTTTTTACCTTCTCCGGAGAAGAGAAGAAAAGGGAAACTCTTCGACATGCTCAGGCGCACGGCTGGTAGGACAGGGCACAGCAAGCTCAATTGAAGAGCGCGCCCAGCTCGAGGATTCAATTGAATTATAGTCCCGCCATTCCCGCGAAAGCGGGAAGCATCAGTTCGCCATAATCCAAAGCGGCTGAGCGCAGAGTCAAATTCCCGCTTTCGCGGGACTGACGATCACAGGTCCGCCACGAGATAACAAGCACTTACCCAGGGGTCTTAACCTAACCGCTTCACGTCCCGCGTGACGCTCCTTCTTCCCCGCGCCTCCGCGCACGCCTACGCCTCGCCCTTCTTGGCCTTGGCCTTGGCCTTGGCCGGCGCTTTCTTCGCTGCGGCCTTCTTCGCGGGGGCCTTCTTCTTCGCGGGCGCCTTCTTTTTGCCCTTGGCGGGGCCTGCTGCGGCTCGTGCATCGATCAGGGCCACGGCTTCTTCCAGCGTCAGCGCCTCGGGCTGCGCGGTCTTGGGCAGGGTCGCGTTGGTCTCGCCATCGGTCACATAGGGGCCGAAGCGGCCGGCCATCAGCTTGACCTCCGCCTGACTGGCGGGATGCGCGCCCAGCACGCGCAGCGGCTCGGCGCCACGCCGGGCGCCGCCGCCACGGTTCGCCGCTTCGGCGAGTTTCACCACCGCGGCGTTCATGCCGGTTTCGAACACCTCGGCTGTCGTGCCCAGCCGCGCATATTTGCCGTCATGGGCGAGATAGGGCCCGTAACGACCGATGCTGGCGGTAATCGGCTTGCCTGTCTCGGGATGGTCGCCAATGGTCCGCGGCAGCGAGAGCAGCTTCACGGCCCAGTCCAGCGTCAGCTCCCCGCCCGGCAAATCCTTGGGAATGGAGGCACGGGCCAGCGTCTCGCCGCTGCCGGTTTCGATATAGGGCCCGAAGCGCCCCGCCTTGCGCAGGATCGGCTCGCCGGTTTCGGGATGCTTGCCCAGTTCCTCCGGCCCGCTTGCCTCGCTACCTTCGGCGCCGCCAGGCTGGCCGAACTTGCGAGTATATTTGCACTCGGGATAGTTGGAGCAGGCAATGAACGCGCCGAAGCGTCCTCCGCGCAGCGAGAGGCGCCCGCTCTGGCAGAGCGGGCACAGGCGCGGATCGGACCCATCGCCCTTGTCCGGGAAGAGCATCGGCGCCAGAAATTCGTCCAGCTCGGCTGTGATCTCACTGGGCTTGCGCTCCATGATCTCGGCGGTCTTGGGCTTGAAATCGCGCCAGAAGGCGTCAAGCACCGCCTGCCAGTCGGCTCGACCGCCGGAAATATCGTCCAGCTCCTCCTCCAGACCGGCCGTGAACTCATAGGCAACATAGCGCTCGAAGAAGCGCTCCAGAAACGCCGTCAGCAGCCGCCCGCTCTCCGCCGCGAAGAAGCGGTTCTTCTCGACGGTGACGTAAGAACGGTCCTTAAGCGTCTGAATGATCGATGCATATGTGGACGGCCGGCCGATACCAAGCTCCTCCAGCCGCTTGACCAGGCTTGCCTCGCTGTAACGCGGCGGCGGCTGGGTGAAATGCTGCTCGGCCTTCACCTCGCGCTTGGCCGGCGTATCGCCCGCACTCATGCGCGGCAGCAGCCGGCCATCCTCCTCGTCCGCCTCGGCGCCGGACTTGCCGGCGCCACGCTCGGGCTCGTCGCGCCCTTCCTGATAGAGCGCCATGAAGCCGGGGAAGAGCACCACCTGACCTGTAGCACGCAGTCCATGCTGGCCGGTGCCGTCGACCAGCTCCACCGTCGTGCGCTCCAGCCGGGCCGAGGCCATCTGGCTCGCCAGTGCGCGCTTGTAAATCAGCTCGTAGAGGCGTGCATGATCGCCCGATCCCGCCCGGTCGCGCGAGAAATCCGTAGGGCGGATTGCCTCATGGGCCTCCTGCGCGTTCTTGGCCTTGGTTTGATACTGGCGCGGCTTCTCCGGCAGATAGCCGCCATCATAGCGGGCCGCGATCGCCTGCCGTGCGGCGGAGATGGCGCTGCCGTCCATCTGCACGCCGTCGGTGCGCATATAGGTGATGGCGCCGTCCTCATAGAGCGCCTGGGCCACGCGCATGGTGTGGCTGGCCGAGAAGCCGAGCTTACGCGCGGCCTCCTGCTGCAAGGTGGAGGTGGTGAAGGGCGGCGGCGGATTGCGTGTGGCCGGCTTGGTCTCGACCGAGGCGACCGTGAAGCGCGCGGCTTCGACATCGGCCTTGGCGGCGAGGGCGTCGCCTTCCTTGCCGATGCTCAGGCGCTCCACTTTCTCGCCGCGCCATTTGACGAGCCGTGCGGTGAAGCCCTGCCCGCCCTGCTCCATATCGGCCGTGACGGACCAATATTCCTGCGGCGTGAACGTCTCGATCTCGCGTTCGCGCTCGACGATGAGGCGCAGCGCCACCGATTGCACGCGCCCGGCCGACTTGGCGCCCGGCAGCTTGCGCCAGAGCACCGGCGAGAGCGTGAAGCCCACCAGATAGTCGAGCGCGCGGCGGGCCCGATACGCGTCGATCAGGTCATCGTCGAGGGCGCGGGGATGCTTCATTGCCTCGGTGATGGTCGCCTTGGTGATGGCGTTGAAGGTAACGCGCTCCACCTCCTTGGGTAGTGCCTTCTTGGCACGCAGCACTTCCTGCACATGCCAGCTGATCGCCTCGCCCTCGCGATCGGGGTCGGTGGCGAGGATCAGGCGATCGGCCTTCTTGGCCTCGTCGGTGATGGCCTTGAGCTGGCGCGCCTTGTCACCATAATTCTCCCAGGCCATGGCAAAGCCCTGCTCCGGGTCCACCGAGCCGTCCCGCGCCGGCAGGTCGCGCACATGGCCGTAGGAAGCGAGCACGCGATAGTCGCCGCCCAGATATTTCTCGATGGTCTTCGCCTTGGCCGGCGATTCGACGATGACTAGCTGCATGATGGTGGCAAACGGTCCCTTACGTGTACGCGCGAGGATGAAAAGCGAGCGAGGCGCCCGTCAAGTGATTTGGCGTCAGGCGATCTGGCGTCAGGCGATTTGGCGGCGCACTCACAGCAGGCTCACGCGCCCGCCGGCATGGCGCTGGAGCCGCCCCGCGATTTCCAGCTCCAGCAGCGCCATCTGCACCAGGGCGGGCGGCAGGCCGGACTGGCGCACCAGCTCGTCGACGGGCACCGCGCTCATGCTCATCAGCCCCACGATGCGCTGGCGGGCATCCTCTTCCAGATCGCCGGCCGGAGGCGCCGCCGCATAGGTGCGGCGCGGTTCGTGCATGGCGGCGCGCGGATCGATGCTGCTGATCGCCTCGATCACGTCGTCGGCATTCTGCACCAATGTCGCGCCTTCGCGGATCAGCCCATTGCATCCCTGCGTGCGGGGATCTTCCGGAAAGCCGGGCACCGCCATCACCTCGCGCCCTTCCTTGCCGGCGAGCCGCGCCGTCAGCAGCGAGCCGGAGCGCGGCGCGGCCTCCACAACCACCGTGCCGGCGCTCATCCAGGCAATGATGCGGTTGCGCGCCGGGAAGTGGCGGGCGAGCGGCTCGGCGCCGGGCGGCAACTCGCTCAGCAGCAGGCCCTGCTCGGCGATCGCCTCCTGCAAGGCGCCGTTTTCCGGCGGGAACACCACATCGATGCCGCAGCCGATCACGGCGACGGTGCGCGCGGGCGTCGCGCCGCTATGGGCGGCCGTATCGATGCCGCGCGCCAGCCCGGAGACGACGACCAGCCCCCGCTCCGCAAGGGCCCGGCCCAGCGTCCGCGCAAAACGGCAGGCGCTGGCCGAGGCATTGCGCGCGCCGACGATGGCGACGCTGCGCTGCGCGCCCAGTGCCGCGTCGCCCCGCGCGATCAGCACGGCCGGGCTCCCCTCGGCTCGTGCGAGCAGCGGAGGATAGTCCGCCTCTTCCAGGAAAATGTGGCGCGCACCGAGCCGCTCGACCGCCGCCATCTCTCGCGCCACACGCGCCGGATCGGCCGGGCGAACGCCGCGCGTTCCACCGCGTGCTGCCAGCTCCGGCAGGGCATCGAGTGCCGCGCCGGCGGTGCCGAAGCGCGCGATGAGCTGGCGATAGGCCACCGGCCCGACATTGGCCGTACGCGCGAGCCGCAGCTTCTCCAGCCTCTCTCTCGACGCGCTCTCCACGCTCATGCCGGCGCTGCTCATGCTTTTCCGGACGATCCCACGCGGGGTTCCTGCCCTTTGGCGAGGCGCGCGATATTGGGCCGGTGCTTCCAGAGCACGATCACCATCATCGCCACCAGCGGCTGCTCAAGCTCGCCATAGCCCATCGCCAGCGCGGCGAGCGGCGCGCTTATCGCCGCGCACATGCCGCCGACGGAGGAAATGCGCGAAATCGCCAGCGCGATAATCCACACCAGCGCGAAGACGAGCCCAATCGACCAATGGAAGGCCAGGGCCACGCCCAGCATGGTCGCCACGCCTTTGCCGCCCCGGAACCGGAGCCAGACGGGGTAGCAATGGCCGATAAAGGCAAGCACGCCGGCCAGGACGCCGCCATAGCCCGGCAGCAGCCGGTCGCCGACGATCACCGCCACGGCGCCCTTCGCGGCATCCAGCACCAGTGTCGCCGCGGCCAGCCCCTTGCGGCCGGTCCGCAGTACATTGGTGGCACCGATATTGCCCGAGCCGATGCGGCGCAGGTCGCCCGCGCCGGTCAGCACCGTCAGCACCATGCCGAAGGGGATGGAGCCCAGAATATAGCCCAGCGCCATCACCAGCGCCGGCATCTGCCATTCCGTCACGGTCTTCCCTCCCGAAAGCGCGGCCCCCCGCGGCTGGGTGGCAACTTGCCTGTGCCGGCGCTCGCGTCAAGGCGCCACGGGGCTCGTGGCGGGAAATCGGCACGGAAGCCGTCCGGGCCAAGATTGACTCGCGCCCCCGCCCGGGCACAAAGGGAAGGCGATGACCACTCCCGCCTCCGCCGCCGATGCGCCCGTGCTCTTCTTCGATTCCGGGGTGGGCGGCCTCTCGATCCTGGCGCCGGCCCGCGCGCTGATGCCGGACATGCCGATCGTTTATGCCGCCGATAATGCGGGCTTTCCCTATGGGACCAAGAGCGACGCGGAGATTGCCGCGCGCGTGCCGGCTCTGCTCGGTCGACTCGTCGAACGCTACCGTCCGCGCATTGTCGTCATTGCCTGCAACACGGCTGCGACCATTGCGCTGGCCCATGTTCGCGCCGCGCTCGACATTCCGGTGGTCGGCACCGTGCCGGCCATCAAGCCGGCGGCCCTCGCTTCCCGCACCCGCGTTATCGGCGTGCTCGGCACCGAGGCCACGGTGCGCCAGCCCTATGTGGACCGACTCGCCGCCGAGCATGGCGCCGATTGCGTCGTGCTGCGCCATGGCAGCGCCGCGCTGGTCGCCTATGCCGAGGCGCGGCTGCGCGGAGCGCCCGCCGATCCCGATGTGCCCGCCGCCGCGCTTGCCGGCTTGCTCGATCAGCCGGAGGGCGAGCGCATGGATATGGTCGTGCTCGCCTGCACACATTTTCCCCTGCTGGAAGCGGAATTGCGCGCCGCCAGCCCCCGGGCGCTCACCTTCCTCGATGGCGGGGCTGGCATTGCGCGGCGCATTGCCTATCTGAACGGGGAACAGCCGTGGCCCGAGACGGCGCCACCCGGTCAGGCCGTGTTCACGCGGCGCGATGCAGATGTGGACGCGCTGGCGCCCGCACTGGCCCGCTACGGGCTGACACAGATCAATGTTTTGTGACCCGTTTTGGCTAGGGACTTCGTCAACTTAAGGGGTGGCGCTCGCGGCGGCGATCCGTTAGAGGGCGCTGGAGCTTAAAAGGACGGTTTTGCGCGATGATGAATTACCAGCATCTGTTCAACCAGGCGATCGAGCGGCTCCACGACGAAGGCCGCTATCGGGTTTTCATCGACATCCTGCGCAACAAGGGCAACTACCCCAATGCGCGCTGCTTTGCCGGCCATAACGGTCCCAAGCCCATCACCGTCTGGTGCTCCAACGACTATCTCTCCATGGGCCAGCATCCCAAGGTGATTACCGCCATGGAAGAAGCGCTGCACGATGTCGGCGCCGGCTCGGGCGGCACGCGCAACATCGGCGGCAACACCCATTATCATGTCGATCTGGAAGCCGAGCTGGCCGATCTGCATGGCAAGGAAGGCGCGCTGCTCTTCACCTCGGGCTATGTCTCCAACGAGGCCGCGCTCTCCACGCTCGGCAAGATCCTTCCCGGCTGCCTCATCTTCTCGGACGAGCTGAACCACGCCTCCATGATCGCGGGCATCCGCAATTCGGGCTGCGAGAAGTTCATTTTCCGTCACAACGATCTCGCGCATCTGCGCGCACTGCTGGAAGCGGCCGATCCGGAGGCGCCCAAGCTCATCGCCTTCGAGAGCGTCTATTCCATGGATGGCGACGTCGCGCCCATCGCGGAAATCTGCGACCTGGCCGATGAGTTCAACGCCCTCACCTATTGCGACGAGGTCCATGCCGTGGGCATGTACGGCCCGCGCGGCGGCGGCATTTCAGACAGGGACGCGGTCGCGGATCGCATCACTATCATCGAGGGCACGCTGGGCAAGGCCTTCGGCGTGATGGGTGGCTATATCGCGGCGGACAAGGTCATCATCGACGTGATCCGCAGCTATGCCCCCGGTTTCATCTTCTCCACCTCGCTCTCGCCGGTGCTGGTCGCGGGCGTGCTGGCGAGCGTGCGTCACCTCAAGGCCAGCTCGGTCGAGCGCGAGGCGCAGCAGGCCGCGGCGCAGTTCCTCAAGGACGAGATGGCGCGCAATGGTCTGCCGGTGATGCCTTCGGTCACGCACATCGTGCCGCTGATGGTCGGCGATCCGGTCAAGGCCAAGCGCATCAGCGACATCCTGCTTGCCGAATATGGCGTCTATGTGCAGCCCATCAACTACCCCACCGTGCCGCGCGGCACCGAGCGGTTGCGCTTCACCCCCGGCCCCACGCACAGCGAAAAGATGATGCGCGATCTGGTGGTTGCGCTGGTGGAAATCTGGGACCGGCTGGAGCTGGAGTTCCGCCAGGCAGCTTGAGGCTGGAGGGCGGCGTAAGATCACCCCTCCAACGCCGCGCCACGGCACCGGGATCTGGCTTAAGGCGGCGGGGGGACGCAAGTTCGCCGCTCCAGCGCAGCCCCATCGCGCCTGATTATTATTAGAAACGGGGGGCGCGCAATCGCCTGATCGGACGCCCTCTCACGCAATCGACTCGGTACTCCGGCGCGACCCCAATAGCGCCCGCTCCCCGCGCTGACCGATCGCTCCCTCCCGCTCCATGAGCGACACCGCGTTCGGCGCGGCGAATTGGTGGCGACAGGGTGCAAATCAAGGCAGCAGCTCACCCCTACCGTCACCCCAGCGAAAGCTGGGATCTCCCGATGACCGCTCATGTCTTCGCGGGCGATTGTGTGTCCATGAACCGCCCACGTCCTCAAACGCCTTGGGCTCCTGCCTGCGCAGGAGCACAAGGATTGGTTGCGCTGGTCGCTCAGATTAGCCCCCGCCGGCTCCATCTCATGTTGAGGCGCCATTCGGTCAGGCCGGAAGGCAACATAGGGCTATCCGGCCGTTTCCGACCGCTATCCTAAATCGCCTGCGCCATCCTCCGCGAAAACTGCACGGGGCCAGCGCATATCACGCCTTGCTACCCCTCGCTCCTGGCCCTCGCCTCCCGCGCCGCTGCTTCCTCGGCGACCAGCTTTGCCAGCGCCTCGCTCGTCACCGGGGGCGAGCGCAGGAAGCCCTGATAGGTGGTGCAGCCGGCGCGCGCGAGGGCGGCGAGTTGAATCTCCGTCTCGACCCCTTCGGCGACCACTTCCAGCCCCAGCGAGCGTGCCATATCGATAATCGCGCGGACGATGATGCGGTCGCGCCCGGTGCCGGTGATGTCGCGCACGATGCCGCTGTCGATCTTGAGATAATCAACCGGCAGCGACTTGAGATAGGCCAGGCTCGAATAACCGGTGCCGAAATCGTCGATGGCAACGGCGAGGCCGGCCTGACGCACCTGGCCCAGCAAAGTCGCGGCTGCATCGAGGTCCTCGACCAGCCCGCTCTCGGTCAGTTCCACGGTGAGGCGATCACGCGCCACGCCGGAGTCGTCGATGAGCCGCAGCAGGCCCGAGAGGAAATCGGGCTCGGCGATGTCCGCGGCGGTGATGTTGATCGAGAGGCGCAGATGTGCCAGCGCCTCCGGCCAGCGCGCGGCTTCGGCCAGTGCGCGGGCGTGGATATGGTCCGAGAGCGGCAGCATGAAATCGGAGCGGTCGGCAAGTGCGAAGAGCACGCCGGCGCCGATCTCGCCATATTGCGGGTGCTGCCAGCGCGCGAGCGCCTCCACTCCCACCATGCCATCGTCTGCCATGGCGTATTGTGGTTGGAACAGGAGCTGGATCTGTCCGTCGTCGAGTGCATGGCGCAAGTCGTTCTGGAGCTGATCGTCGTCGAAGATGCGGCTGGCATCATCCGCCATCTTGATGCGGATTCCACCCTGCGCGCCGCCTCGGCGGGCATCGGCAAGCGCGGCGCTGGCGCGGCGCAGCAATCGCTCGGCGCCGTTCCCGTCACCCGCGGCAATGCCGCAACGCCCTGTCAGGCGAATGAGAAAGTCGCCCGCGTTGAACGGCCGGCCGATCTCCGCGATCAGCTCGCGCGCCAGCAGCCCCCCGCGCTCGACCAGCGCCTGCTCCCCGTCTGGATCGCTGGTCAGCGCCACGAGGAATTCAGTGCCGGTCACGCGCGCAACCAGCGTGCCACGTCCGCCCATCGCATCGACCAGCCGCGTGAGCCGCGCCGCCACGCGCGCGAGCATGGCATCGCCCACCAGCCGGCCATAGGCGGCGTTCACGCGGTCGAACTCGCCCAGGCCGACGAGCAGCGCCACGGCCTTGCACCCTTCCTCGCGCATCGTTTCCAGCCAGCGCAGCGCGCCCTGACGGTTGACGAGCCCAGTCATGGGGTCGCGGTCGCGCGGATTGGCGCGGCGCCCTCCGGCCAGTTCCTCCACTTCGCCGCTGAAGCCTTTGGGATCGGGGTAGAGATGCTGCACCAGCCGCCGCTCGGGCTGGCTGGGCAGCGAGAGCGCGAAGGCGGCGGGCATGAGGTCGTCCATCGCGTGGCGAATGGCAGCGATGGCGCCGGCGCGGTCCGGCTTGTCGAGCGCGCGGACCAGATCGCTGATCGTCCAGCGGCTGTGATCCACCCCTGGCGCCGCGGCGCCCAGCAACTCGGCCAGTGCGGGGCTGATTGAAAGCACGCGCTCGCCGCTGTTCCAGCGCCAGAACATGGCATCGCTGCGCTGCACGGCATGCCGGTTGCGCGCGGCCGCCAGGCTGCCGATGAGCCGCTCGGCTAGCTTGTCCGCCGCCAGCAGCGCCACGCGCAGCCGCTCGGCATTCACCGGTCCGTCGAGCATATGGGTGACGCCCCGGCCGATCAGCCCGGCGGCGTGCGGCGCGCCGGCATCGTCGACCAGCGCCAGCATGGCCCCGCCCGAGGCCTCCACGGCCTCGCGCAGGCTGTCGATCATGGCGCCGGCTTCCTCCGCGTCCGTCCCGCGCAGATCGATGAGCGCGGTGCGCGCGAGGCTGCCCAGATAGCGGCTCTCGGCCCGTTCGCGCCGGCGCGCCGCCACTGGCATCCAGCCCAGGCTGGCGGCCAGACGGGTTAGTGCATCGCGTTCCAGCGGCGAAAGGATGAACAGCGGCAGGCCATCGGATGATCCCGATGGGTCAGGGTCCGACATCTCCTGCCGTCCGGATGTCATGGCTGGCACCTTGTCCACTTGGCCAGCTTCTCCATTTTACGACGCCCGAATGGTTGCCGCGGTTGCGGTTGCCACCCGCATGGCCTAGCTAATGGGCATGGCGATGGCAACCGCAACCAACCCCCTCTCGGCCCCCGGCATGCGGGACGGCCATGGGCGTCTCATCGATTATCTGCGGATTTCGGTGACGGACCGTTGCGACCTGCGCTGTCGCTACTGCATGAGCGAGAAAATGCAGTTCCTGCCGCGTCGCGAAGTGCTGACGCTGGAAGAGATTGCGGTGATCGCGGATCGCTTTATCGCGCGCGGCGTGCGCCGCATCCGCCTTTCCGGGGGCGAGCCGCTGGTGCGGCGGGATTTCGGCGATCTGGCGCGCGCGCTGGGCCGTCATGTGAAGGACGGCAGCCTGCGGGAGCTGACTCTCACCACCAATGGCACGCGCCTGGCCGAGCACGCCGATATGTTGGTCGATGCCGGCATGCGGCGCATCAATGTGAGCATGGACAGCCTCGATCCTGAGACGTTCGCCTATGTGACGCGCGGCGGCGATCTGGCGCAGGTGCAGGCCGGCATTGCCGCGGCCAGCTCGGCGGGCCTCAGGATCAAGATCAACATGGTGGCGCTGCGCGGCGTCAATGAGCGCGATGTCCTGCCCATGCTGGAATGGTGCGCAGCGCACGGCCACGACCTGACGCTGATCGAGACCATGCCGCTGGGCGAGGTCGCCGAGGACCGCTCGGACCGCTTCCTCCCCCTCCAGGAGGCCATCGCGCCCATCCGCGCGCGCTATGCGCTGGCGCCGCTTGCCGAGCGCACGGGCGGCCCGGCCCGCTATTTCGCTCCCGTGGGGCTGGAGGGCGCCCGGCTCGGCCTCATCACGCCGCTCTCGGAGAATTTCTGCGCCGGCTGCAACCGGATGCGACTCACCTGCCAGGGCCGCATCTATATGTGCCTGGGCCATGAGGATCATATCGATCTCAAGGCCGCCTTCCGGGAGAAGAGCGTGGACGGCATCGACGCGCTGCTCGACCGTGCGCTGGCCACCAAGCCCAAGGCGCACGATTTCAGCGTGCAGGCCGGTGCGGCTCCCGCGACACGGCGCCACATGAGCGTCACGGGGGGCTGAACGCGGTGGATCGCAAGCCGGCGCTGGTCGCCTCGCCCACGCCCCAGGCGCAGGAAGCCGCACAGCGCCTCCGGGCCGTCCACAGCTTCGTCGAGCTGAACGAGGCGGACATGGTCATTGCCCTGGGCGGCGACGGCTTCATGCTCCAGACGCTTCACGCCATGCTGGAGACGCGCCGGCTCCTCCCCGTCTTCGGCATGAACCTGGGCACGGTCGGCTTCCTCATGAACGACTGGAGCCTGGAGGGCCTCTCGCACCGGCTCAACCGGGCACGCACCATCAAGGTCAATCCGCTCAGCATGCGTACCACCACGGTCGATGGCGAAACATCCGTGCTCCCGGCCATCAATGAGGTCTCGCTGCTGCGCGAGACGCGCCAGACCGCCTGGATCGAGGTGTCGGTGGACGAGCGGATCGTCATCCCGGAACTGGTGTGCGATGGCGCACTGGTCGCCACGCCGGCCGGCTCCACGGCCTATAATCTCTCCGCGCAGGGCCCCATCCTGCCGCTTGGCTCGGGGCTGGTGGCCCTCACGCCCATCTCGCCCTTCCGGCCGCGGCGCTGGCGCGGCGCCATTCTGCCCGAGCTCAGCCGCATCCGCATGCGCGTGCTCGATCCGGTGAAACGGCCGGTTTCTGCCGTCGCCGACCAGCGCGAAGTGCGCGATGTCGCCTCGGTGGATATCGCCGTGGATTTCACCATGCCGCTCACCTTGATGTTCGATCCGGAGCACGCGCTGGACGATCGGATCGCTGCCGAACAATTTATCACCTGAACGCTCTTGCCTTACCTCGAAAGCCGCTGCTATAGGCGCGGCCTCGCCGGGCGGAAGCCCGGTTGCTCCCCGATAGCTCAGCGGTAGAGCTCTCGACTGTTAATCGAGCGGCCGTAGGTTCGAATCCTACTCGGGGAGCCACTTTTTCCTGATAAAGCAAGGCCTTAAGTACCGGCATTGATAAATGCCGGCAGCTTGGCCAACGGGCCGCCGGCGATGGCGGAAACGGCTATCTGTCGCTCCCCCGACAGCAGCTTCGTCAGCTTCGTCGAACGCAATTTCCGAATGCGGGGCTTTTCCGCGTGCGGCGGCGCCCGCAAACGCGCGGGCGCCGCCAGCTGGCCTCTTCTCGCGATCCGCGCCCGAATCAGGCGCCGGGCTGGGCCGCGCGCATGGATTGCGCGTGGCGCTCGGCCGACAGAATCGTGTTGTCGATCAGCATGGTGATGGTCATCGGGCCGACGCCACCGGGCACGGGCGTGATGTAGCTCGCCTTCTTGCGCACCCCTTCGAAATCGACATCGCCCACCACCTTGCCGTTGGGCAGGCGGTTGATGCCGACGTCGATCACCACCACGCCGGACTTCACCATCTGCGGCACGATCAGATTCGGAACGCCGGCGGCGACCACCAGAATGTCCGCCAGGATGGTCCACTGGCCCAGGTCGCGCGTCTTGGCGTGGCAGATGGCCACGGTGGCGTCCTGCGCCATCAGCATGAGCGCCATGGGCTTGCCGACGATGTTGGAGGCGCCGACCACCACCACATTGCGGCCCTCGACCGGAATGCCCTCATATTTGAGCAGGTTCATCACGCCATAGGGAGTGCAGGGCGGGAAGATCTGCCGCCCCACCACCAGCGCGCCGACATTGTAGAGGTGGAAGCCATCGACATCCTTCTCCGGCGCGATGGTCTCCAGCACACGGGCCATGTCGATATGCTTGGGCAGCGGAAGCTGCACGAGAATGCCGTGCACGCTCTCGTCGGCATTCAGCGTCTGGATGAGGTCGAGCAGTTCCTCGTTGCCGATGGTGGCGGGCCGGCGATGGGTAAAGGAGGTGATGCCCACGGCTTCGCACGCCTTGATCTTGTTCGAGACGTAAAGCGCGGAGGCCGGATCGTCGCCCACCAGCACCACGGCCAGGCCGGGCACCACGCCCGCCGCCTTCAGGGCATCGACCTGCACGCGCTGGTCGGCGCGCATCTTCTTCGCGACGGCGCGCCCGTCGATAATCTTGGCGCCGGTTGTTTCATTGGGGGCGCTCGCTACGGTTGTGCTCACTCGGAATTGCCTTTCGATTCTCATGGCCCGTTCTGCCGGGCGCAGCATGAACAGACTGATAATCCCGCGGCCCGCCACGGTCGATATGCAAAGGCGGGATTATTGGCGGATGATCGCCATGTGCGGGGAAAAATGCCTCTGGCGGACAGCCGCCGCAGAGCGAGCGACAGGGCCATGGGCATCGATGGACTGACCGGCGCACTCTGCTGGTCTGGAAGGCCCAAGGTCAAGGCGAGGCTCTGTCGGGACAGCGAGCCGCCGCCCCTCTGGCCGTCAGCCAGCCCGCGCCTGCTGGCGACAGCCTTCCGGCAGCAGGCGAGCGGACGCGCCCGACTCAAGGAAGGCCCGCCCGACAGACGGCGGCATCCCCCTCCCCCCTCGCAACGTTCCGAGCCTGTTTGGAGGACAGGCTGTTTCTCGCTCTCAGAAATGGAGAAGGGACGCCACTTCGCCCAGCGCCAGGCGAACGGACGTGGTGCAGATTGCACAAGCCGGTCCGAGCGCTCGGCATCACGCCATGCTGCGGATGGCACGGCAGCCATCCTAGCGGCCAGCGCAAGGTCCAGTACCGCGCCCGCACATCCACCGCGTCTCTTCGCGCTCCTCACGCCTCAACCGAAAAAGGCCGGCGCAACGGCCGGCCTCTTCCCTTGACGCTGCGGCGCGATCAGGCCGCGTCGCCCGCCTTGCGCTTGGTTTCGGCAAAGACGCGGACGGGCTCCTTGCGACCTTCCACCACATCCTTGTCGACCACCACTTCGGAGACGCCCTCCATGGTCGGCAGGTCGAACATGGTGTCGAGCAGGATCGCCTCGATGATCGAGCGCAGGCCGCGCGCGCCAGTCTTGCGCTCGATGGCGCGCTGGGCGATCGCAGTCAGGGCCTCGTCGGTGAAGCTCAGCTCCACATTCTCCAGCTCGAACAGCTTGCGATACTGCTTGACCAGCGCGTTCTTGGGCTCGGTGAGGATCTGCACCAGCGCCTTGATGTCGAGGTCTTCCAGCGTCGCGATGACCGGCAGGCGGCCGACGAACTCGGGAATGAGGCCGAATTTGAGCAGGTCCTCCGGCTCGCTCTGCTTGAGCAGCTCGCCCGTGCGGCGCTCCTCCGGCGCGGCGACATGCGCGCCGAAGCCAATGGACTTGCCCTCCAGGCGATCGCCGATGATCTTCTCCAGCCCGGCGAAGGCGCCGCCGCAGATGAACAGGATGTTGGTCGTGTCCACCTGCAGGAACTCCTGCTGCGGATGCTTGCGCCCGCCCTGCGGCGGCACGGAGGCCGTGGTGCCCTCCATGAGCTTCAGGAGCGCCTGCTGCACGCCCTCGCCCGAGACATCGCGCGTGATCGAGGGATTCTCGGCCTTGCGGCTGATCTTGTCGATCTCGTCGATATAGACGATACCGCGCTGCGCCTTCTCGACATTATAGTCGCTGGCCTGAAGCAGCTTGAGGATGATGTTCTCCACATCCTCGCCGACATAACCCGCCTCGGTCAGCGTGGTCGCGTCCGCCATGGTGAACGGCACGTCGAAGGTCTTGGCGAGCGTCTGCGCGAGCAGCGTCTTGCCGCAACCGGTCGGGCCGATCAGCAGGATGTTGGACTTGGCCAGCTCCACATCGCCGGTCTTGGCGCCATGGTCGAGCCGCTTGTAGTGATTGTGCACCGCCACGGAGAGCACGCGCTTGGCGCGGTCCTGGCCGATCACATAATCGTTGAGCACGTCGCAGATCTGCTGCGGCGTCGGGTTGGCGCCATCCTTCCGGCCGACGAGACCGCCCTTGGTCTCCTCGCGGATGATGTCGTTGCACAGCTCGACGCATTCGTCGCAGATGAAGACGGTCGGCCCGGCAATGAGCTTGCGCACCTCATGCTGCGACTTGCCGCAGAACGAGCAGTAGAGCGTGCTCTTGGAGTCCGATCCGGTGAGTTTAGTCATTCAATGCCTTTCTTCGCCCAGCCGCCGAAACGGGGCCGGGCCTTGCTGGCCGGTGCCATCCTAGCCCGCGAAACCGCCCAATCACAAGTGCCGAATAATGGACGGTCCGCCGTGAACAACGCCTGACCGCCCTTCTTCATTTCAGCCCTCGCTGCTCTCGGGTGCCGTTGGCCGTTTCTCGTAGACCTCGTCCACCAGCCCGAAGGCCTTGGCCTCGTCCGCCTCCAGGAAGGTGTCGCGGTCCATGGCAGCCTCGATCTTGTCGAGCGGCTGCCCGGTATATTTGACGTAGAGATCATTGAGGCGGCGGCGAATCCGCAGGATTTCCTTGGCTTGGATCTCGATGTCGGAGGCCATGCCCTGCGCCCCGCCCGAAGGCTGGTGGATCATGATCCGCGAATTGCTCATCGCATAGCGCATGCCCGGTTCACCCGAGGCGAGCAGGAAGCTGCCCATGGACGCCGCCTGGCCGATGCAGACCGTGCCGACGCGCGGACGAATATACTGCATGGTGTCGTGGATCGCCATGCCGCTCGTCACCACGCCGCCCGGCGAGTTGACGTACATCCAGATGTCCTTCTTGGGATTCTCCGATTCGAGGAACAGGAGCTGCGCCACGATGAGCGAAGCCATGTGATCCTCGACCTGGCCGGTCACGAAGATGATCCGCTCGCGCAGAAGGCGCGAATAGATGTCGAAGCTGCGCTCGCCCCGGTTGGACTGCTCGATGACGATGGGAACCAGCGCGGAAAGCGGATCGGGAAAACTCGTGGTCATGGACATCTTTCGATTGTTGGTTCTCAGGTAGCGCCTACATCGGATGTCTTGACGAAGCCTTCAAGGGCCTTAACCCCTTTGCGCGTCAGACCGTTCGACGCTCCGCCAACGCGAGCGGCGCGGGCTGTGCCAGATAGGCCAGCCGCCGCATTTCCTGCCGCCCGCGCGTCACCGTGTCGAGGATGAGGCCGGTCATGCAACTGAGCGAGGCAAAAATCCCCAGGCCCACAATGGCGATCACCGTGGGAAAGCGCGGCACCAGCCCTGTCTCCAGCCAGGTCAGCACCACGGGAATGCCCAGCACCACGCCAATGAGCGCCGCGAACAGGCCGATGAGGCCATAGAACCAGAGCGGCCGCTCGGTGCGGTAGAGCTGGATCATGGTGCGCAGGATGCGCCAGCCGTCGCGATAGGTGGAAAGCTTGGAGTGCGAGCCCTCCAGCCGCGCGGCATAGGCCGTGACGATCTCGGCGACGGGCATGCGCAGCTCCAGCGCATGGACCGACATTTCCGTCTCGATCTCGAACCCGGACGAGAGCGCCGGGAAGCTTTTGACGAACCGGCGCGAGAAGACGCGATAGCCCGAGAGAATGTCGGTGAAGCTGCGGCCGAACAATTCGCGCAGCAGCCCGGTCATCAGCCGGTTGCCGAGCTGGTGGCCCCGGCGATAGGCGGCCTCGACTTCGGAGCGGCGCGCGCCCACGACCATGTCGAGATTGTCCGCCAGCATGGCCGAGATCAGCGCGGGCGCCGCGGCGGCCTCATAGGTCGCGTCGCCATCGGCCATCACATAAATGTCCGCCTCCACGTCCGCGAACATGCGGCGCACCACATGTCCCTTGCCCTGCTGGCGCACGCAGCGCACGACGGCGCCGGCAGCCCTGGCGACCGCCACGCTCTCGTCCGTGCTGTTGTTGTCGAAGACGTGAATGGCGGCGCCGGGCAGCGCGGTCGCGAAATCGCGAACCGTCTGCCCGATCGCCGCCGCTTCATTATAGCAGGGCAGCAGCACGGCGATGCGGAGCTGCTCCGGCCAGCCTCGCCGGTCGGAAGGCTGCGACATCGCCATGTCCGCTCGCGTCAGTCCTTCTTGGCGGCCGGCTTCTTGGCGGCGGCTTTCTTCGCCGGGGCCTTGGCAGGCGCATCGGCGGCGGGCGCCTCGTCAGCAGCCTTGGCGGCCTTCTTGGCAGCGGGCTTCTTGGCCGGAGCCGGCTTCTCGTCGTTCGTCTCAGCCTCGGCCTTCGCCGCCTTGGCCGGCGCCTTCTTGGCCGCGGCCTTCTTGGCGGGCTTGGCGTCGTGATCGTGGTCATGGCCGCAGCCCGGGCCGTGGACGTGCAGCGCGCCCTCTTCGCTTTCGATCGCGGCTTCCAGATCCTCGCGGCTCACGGCACGTTCGCTGATCTCGGCCTTCTCGAAGAGATAGTCGACGACCTTGTCCTCATAGAGCGGCGCACGAAGCTGGGCGGCGGCGAGCGGTTCCTGCTGGATATATTCGACGAAGCGCTGGCGGTCCTGCGGCGCATATTGCTGCGCGGCCTGAGCGATCAGGCGGTTCATTTCCTGCTGGGAGACTTCCACACCATTGGCCTGGCCGATCTCGGAGAGCAGCAGGCCGAGGCGCACGCGACGCTCGGCGATCTTGCGATAATCCTCGCGGTCGTTCTCCATCTCGGCGCGCGCCGCCTCGGGGTCTTCCTCGTGGCTGGCTTCATGCTCGAGCTGCGCCCAGATCTGCTCGAACTCGGCCTCGACCATGCTGGGCGGCACGTCGAAATCATGGCCGGCGGCAAGCTGATCGAGAAGCTGGCGCTTCATGAATGTGCGCGTGAGGCCGTTATGCTCCTGTTCGATATTGCCCTTGAGCAGCTCGCGCAGCTTCTCCAGGCTTTCGAGGCCGAGCTGCTTGGCGAACTCATCGTCCACCGGGCCCTCGCTGGGCTTCTTCACGGCCGTGATGGTAAGATCGAAGGTCGCGGCCTTGCCGGCCAGGTTCTTGGCCTGATAATCCTTGGGGAACGTGACGTTGATCGTCTTCTCCTCGCCGGCTTTCACGCCGACGAGCTGATCCTCGAAGCCGGGGATGAGATTGCCCGAGCCGATCACCACGGCCATGCCGCTGCCGGTGCCGCCGTCGAAGGCGACGCCGTCGACCTTGCCGACGAAATCCATCACCACCTGATCGCCCGAGCCGGCCTTGTGGCTCTTGGGGGCGTCGGCGAAGCGCTGGCTCTGCGCAGCGAGACGCTCAACCGCCTCGTCCACCTGCGCGTCGCTCACCTCGACCGTCAGGCGCTCCAGCTTGATCCCCTCGATGCTGGGCGTGGGCACCACGGGCAGCACTTCGAGCGCAACCTTCACCTGCGTGTCCTTGCCCTCGGCGAACGCCTCCACCAGCTCGACCGACGGCTGCATGGCCGGGCGCAGGCTGTTGTCCGCGATGATCTTCTCGACGCCGTCGCGCACGGACTTGTCCAGCGCCTCCTGCTGCAGGGCGGCGCCGTGCATCTTGCGGACCAGATTCGCCGGCACCTTGCCGGGGCGGAAGCCGGGCATGCGCACCTGCGGCGCGATCGTCTTGAGCTCGGCCTCGACGCGCGCGTCGATGTCCTTGGCGGTGACGGTCAGGGTGTAGGCGCGCTTGAGCCCCTCGTTCAACGTCTCGACAATCTGCATATCTTCACTCAAGCCTTCCAAAAATCTGGCCACATATGGCTGAAATCTCTTGGGTCCGACCGAGGGGCGAGACGCCGCGGACTGGTGCGGGCGAAGGGACTCGAACCCCCACATCTTTCGATACCAGAACCTAAATCTGGCGCGTCTACCAGTTCCGCCACGCCCGCATCGGTCGCCGGTCGGCGCGGCATAGTGCATGAGGCGGCAAAGGGCAATCCCGCTCGCACGGGCGCATGAGCCCCGTTTTCCCACGCTGGGGCAGCGATGCCGCCCCCGGGGCACACCGCTAGCCGAATGCGCTCTTGAAGCGCTCGCGCAGCCGCGTCTTCTGCACCTTGCCCATGCTGTTCTTGGGCAGCTCGGGCACGAGGTAGAGCCGGCGCGGCTGCTTGTAGCGCGCGAGACGCCCGGCGAGCGCGGCGATCAGCGCCTCGGCATCGCCATAGGCCGGCTCGCGCGGCACGACGACGGCGACGACGCCCTCCCCCAGATCGGGGTGGGGCGCGCCGATCACGGCGGATTCCCGCACCTGCGGCAGTTCGTCGAGCGCGGCTTCCACTTCGGCCGGATAGATGTTGTAGCCGCCGGCGATGATAAGGTCCTTGGCGCGGCCGACGATGGACACATAGCCCTGCGCATCGATGAAGCCGAGGTCGCCGGAGATGAAAAAGCCGTCGCGGAACTCCTCCGCTGTCTTCTCCGGCATGTTCCAATAGCCCTGAAACACATTGGGCCCGGCAATCTCGATGACGCCCACTTCGCCGGTGGCAAGCGGCGTGCCCGTCTCCGGGTCGGCGATGCGGATGGAGACACCCGGGAGCGGCAGGCCCACCGTGCCCGCGCGCCGGTCGCCCTCATAGGGGTTGGAGGTGTTCATGTTCGTCTCGGTCATGCCGTAGCGTTCGAGAATGGCATGGCCGGTGCGCTGCGCGAACTCGCGATGGATTTCGGCCGACAGCGGCGCCGAGCCGGAAATGAACAGCCGCATCTCACCGACCAGATCGCGGCCGAATCCGGGTTCGCCGAGCAGGCGGATGTAGAAGGTCGGCACGCCCATCATCACTGTGGCGCGCGGCAGCAGCGCCATCGCCCGCGCGGCATCGAAGCGCGGCTCGAACAGCAGCGATGCGCCGGCGGCCAGCGTCACATTGGTGGCGACGAACAGGCCATGGGTGTGGAAGATCGGCAGCATGTGCAGCAGCACGTCGTCGCCCGTAAAGCGCCATTGGGCAACCAAGGTGAGCGCGTTGGAGGCGAGATTGCCATGGCTCAGCATGGCGCCCTTGGAGCGGCCGGTGGTGCCGGACGTATAAAGGATGGCGGCAAGATCATCGTCGGCACGCGGCACGGTCGCGAAGGCATCCGGCGTGCCGGCAGCCATGGCCGGCAGCGTGCCCTCCCCCGCCTCGCCCAGGGTCTCCACCCGCAGGCCCGGCTGATCGGCAGCAAGCGCCCGCGCCTCCGCCTCCCTCGCGGGATCGCAGACGAAGAGCGCGGGCTGCGCATCATCCAGGAAATACGCCAGTTCGCCGGCCGGATAAGCCGGATTGAGCGGCAGGAAAACGGCGCCCACCCGCAGGCAGCCGAGATAAAGCATCAGCATGTCGATGCTCTTGCCCGTCTGCACTGCCACCCGATCGCCTACGCCGACCCCCAGACGCGCCAGCAGCGCGGCATAACGGGCCGACGCCCGCTCGACTCCCGCATAATCCAGTACCCGCCCCTCCGGCAGACAAGCGAAGGGCCGCGTCCGGTCAGCGGGGAAGCGGGCAGCGAGTGTCTCGTAGAGATTGGCCATGGCCTGCCCCTATCAGGCGGCGCGGCCGCGTGCCATGATGTGACGATTGACGATCAGCGCGCCGGCGAAGATGACGCCGGTGAGCCCGATCAGCGTCACGATCAGCGGCGCGCTGCGGTCGCCCGCCACGCTCAGCAGCCAGCCGCCGAACAAGCCGGTGAGCACGCCGCCCATGCGCCCGATCATCAGCGCGACGCCAATGCCGGTGGACCGCACCGCCTCGGGATAGCCGAGCGTAATGACGGCATAGCCCGCGGCGATGCAGGTACTGACGAAGATGCCCACGCCGGCAATGGCGAGAATGATGATCCCATAGGCGGCGGCGCTGGGCGCGCCATCCGCATCGGTCAGCGCGGCAAGCAGCACCAGCAGACTGAGGAGCGTCAGCACGCTGGCGGTCAGCAAGACCCGGCGCGACCCGAAGCAGGAGATCAGCGGGCCGGCGATCAGCGTGGCGGTGACGGCACAGACATTGAAGGCAAAGGCGCCCTGAAGCGCCTGTTCGATGGGGAAATGCGCCATGGTGAGCATGGTCGTGGCCCAGGAGATGAGGCTGTAAGCGATGAACTGCGCAGCGAAGAAGAGCAGCCAGCCACCCAGGTTGAGGCGCCAGAAGGTCCGGTCGAACGCGCTCTGCTCGGGGCCCGCGGGAGCCCTGCCAGCGGGCACCGCCGCCGGCGCGAGGTCGGCCTCGCTCAACATGGGGTCGAGATGGCGCCGCACCAGCCGCAACGCCTCGCCGATCCGCCCTCTCGCGGCAAGATGCGCGGGCGAATCGGGCAGGAAGAGATAGACCAGCAGCGCGAGGAACAGCGTAAGCGCCCCGCAGGCGATGAAGCAGCCGCGCCAGCCCAGCACCGGAATGAGCGAGATCAGCGCCAGCGAGCCGACCATGCCGCCGAACGGCGTTCCCACCGCCATGAAGGCGATGGCCGTGGGCTGGATGCGGCGCGGCAGCCACTCGGTCACCAGCGCTAGGGAGACAGGCGTGGCCGCACCGAAGCCCATGCCGCTGGCGAAGCGCACCAGCGTCATCTCCACCACATTGTCCGTCAAGCCGGCCGCCGCCGTGCCGAGCGCGAAGATCAGCGCCGAGACCATGAGCACGCGCTTGCGGCCGAAGCGGTCGCCCAAGGGCCCGCCAATGCCGGCGCCGAGCGCCAGGCCCACCAGCGCCGCTGCCATGGCGGGGCCGAAGGCCGCGCGCGCCATGCCCCATTCCTCAAGGATGACGGGCGCAAGCAGGCCGAGAAGCTGGAGATCGAGGCCCTCCACCATCAGGAGCAACTGCATCAGGAGGACAATGCGAATCTGCGTCGCGCCGAGGGGTCGCTGATCGAGCCGGTCCGCGAGTGCCATGCCGGCGCAATCCCCCCTCTTCCGCCTGTCTATATTTCGACCTGGCTACCTAACTCCACGACGCGATTGGTGGGCAAGCGGAAAAACTCCATCGCGCTTTCCGCATTGCGCAGCATCCAGGCAAAGAGCTTCTCGCGCCAGATGTGCATGGCCGGCCGCGCCGAGGGCAGCAGCGTCTGGCGGGCAAGGAAGAAGCTTGTCTCCATCATCTTGAAATTCTGGCCGCAGCCTTGCACCCGGGCAAGCGCGGCGGGCACGTCCGCCTCTTCCATGAAGCCATAGTTCAGCACCAGCCGGTAAAAGCCGCGGCCCAGATCATCCACGTCACAGCGCTTGGCGGGATCGACAGTGGGAATATCCCGGATCCGCACGGTCAGCAGCACCACGCGCTCGTGCAGCACTTTGTTGTGCTTGAGATTGTGCAGCAGCGCGTGGGGCACGCCGTCCGGCGATGAGGTCATGAACACCGCCGTTCCCGGCACGCGCACGGCACTGTTCGCGGCCGAGGCGACGAAGACGGGAATGGGCATGGCCGATTCGCGCAGTCGCGCCATCATCAGGCTGCGCCCCTTCGCCCAGGTGGTGAGCAGCGTGAAGATGACGAAACCGATGAGCAGCGGGAACCAGCCGCCATCGGGGATCTTGGTCAGGTTGGCGGCGAAATAGGCGCCGTCCACCAGATAGAAGACGCCGAGCAGCGGCAGCGAAAGCCAGGGCTTCCACTTCCACAGTTTGAAGAGCACCACTGTGAGCAGCACGTTGTCGATGAACATCGCGCCCGTGACGGCGATGCCATATGCAGCGGTGAGGTTGGACGAGGTCTGGAAGGTCAGCACCAGCAGGATGACCATCACCAGCAGCCCCCAGTTGATGAGGGGGATATAGATCTGCCCCGCGGTCGAGGCACTGGTGTGGGCGATGCGCAGGCGCGGCATGAAGCCGAGCTGGATCGCCTGCTGCGTCACGGAGAAGGCGCCCGAGATAACCGCCTGGCTGGCGATGATCGCCGCCATGGTGGCCACGATCACCAGCGGCAGGCGGAACCAGTCCGGCGCGAGATTGAAGAAGGGGCTCTCCAGCGCCGGCAGTCCCTCGCGCATCAGTAGCGCGCCCTGCCCCATATAGTTGATGATGAGCGCCGGCAGCACGAACCACAGCCACGAAAAACGGATGGGGTTGCGGCCGAAATGGCCCATGTCGGCATAGAGCGCTTCCGCGCCCGTTACAGCGAGGACCACTGCGCCCAGCGCGAGGAAGGCCTGGAGGGGCGTGAGCAGGAAGAAGTTGAGCGCGTGCCAGGGATTGAGCGCGGCGATGATGGCGGGCGTCTGCGCAATACTGGCAAGCCCCAGCACGCTGATGCACAGAAAATAGAACACCATGACGGGGCCGAACCAGCGCGCCACCTTGCTGGTGCCGCCGCGCTGGATAGAAAAGAGGAAGATCAGCAGCGCCAGCGCCAGCGGCACGACAAGCTGGCCAAAGGCGGGATTGACCACCGCCAGGCCCTCGACCGCCGAGAGCACCGAGACGGCCGGCGTAATCATGCTGTCGCCATAGAAGAGCGCGGTGGCGAACACGCCCAGAAGCACGATGCCGGCCGACCAGCGCTGCGAGGGGACCGAGCGGCTGATGAGCGCCAGCAGCGCCAGCGAGCCGCCTTCGCCCTTGTTGTCCGCCTTCATGATGATGGTGACATATTTGAGTGTCACCACCAGCATCATCGACCAGAACATGAGGCTGATCGAGCCCATGATGTGCGGCGTATCGAGCGGCAGGATATGATGGCCGGCGAAGGCCTCGCGGAAGGCGTAGAGCGGGCTTGTGCCGATATCGCCGAAGACGATGCCGATGGCGCCCATGGCCAGCTTGAGGACGCCCTCGGGACGCGGCCCCTCCTCGCCCGGCAGAGCGGGCGCGGCGGGGGCGTCGGTCGCTTGATGATCGGCAGCAGTCACCTGGACGCCCACACCCCTGTCATCGCCCGAGCCCGCGCTGGCGCGCGGCCGGGCCATGGAACGCGGCGCGCCCTAACACTTCACCCTTGCAGGTGCAATCATGTTCACCGGCTGCGCGCACGGCCTTCACCAACCCCGTTACGGAGCCGGCTGCGCTCCCGCTTTGGCCGCCTCGCGCGCTGCGATCATCCGGTCGAGAAGCGCAAGATTGCGCTCCAGCTCGGCGCGCAGATCGGCCTGCGCGGGCAAGCGCCCGGCCAGCGCGGTCCAGATCGGCACGGCCTGCTCGAAGTCGCCGGACTGCGCCAGCGCGAGGCCATAGAAATAATTGGGCGAAATGGCCTCTGGCTCCAGCGCGAGCGCGCGACGATAGGCAAAGTCCGCGCTGGGCGAGAGCGTGCCGCCGGCATGGGCGAGCAGTGCATTGCCCAGGCCCACCCACAGATTGGGATCGTCGGGAAGCTCCCGCAACCCGCTCAGCAGCACATTGGCGGCATCCTGCGTGTTGCCCTGCCGCGCGAGGCCGTCCGACATGACCAGCCACTTGGCGGCGGGGCCGACCCGCTCGCCAATCGACCGGCGCTTCTCGGCGAGGCGCTCGTCGAACGTGACCGACGCCTTGGCCTGTACGCTGTGCCCCGGGAGGCCCGGATGGCCGAGCCACGCATAGCCGGCGAGGCCGAGCAGCAGCGCGGCGGCCGGCGCCGCCATGTCCCGTATGGGCAGGCGCGCGCCCAGCATGATGCCGATGCCCACGAGCAGGCCCAGCCCAGCAGCGATCAGAAGACCGGTCATGGCCTGCTCCCCTTCCCGCTACGGCGCTTGAGCCGCCCGGCGACGATGACGCCGCCCACGCCGAGCAGCAGCAGCGGCGCCGCCCAGAGCGGCCACAGAATCGGATCGGCGGTGGGCTTGTAGCTGATCCAGTCGCCATAGCGTTCGATCAGCCAGGCGCGGATATGCTCGGGCGTCTCGCCGCGCGCGATGCGCTCGCGGATCTCCGAGCGCATGTCCGACGCCATGCTGGCATTGCTGTCCGCGATCGACTGGCCCTGACAGGTGAGGCAGCGGATCGTTTCCATCAGCGCCTTGGCCTGCGCTTCCTTGGCGGGGTCGGCGAGCTGCGTGTCGGCATAAGGCGCCGGCGGCAGCGCGCTCTGCGCCAGCAGACCCGGTGCCGTGCCAAGCGCCAGCAGAGCCGCCAGGACCATGGATGCCCGGCCGCTCATCCTTCCGCCTCCCGCAGCTTGCTCAGGATGGTGTCCATATCCTGCGGCATGATCGGGCCCACATGCTGGTAGCGGATCACGCCCTTGCCATCGACGATGAAGGTCTCGGGCACGCCCGAGGAGCCCATGTGAAATTGCAGGGTCGAGCGTGCATCGAGGCCGATGCGGTCATAGGGATTGCCGTGCCGCTCCAGAAAGCGGTCCACGTCGGCCCGCGCGTCGCGAATGGCGACACCCTCGATGCGTACGCCGCGCTGCTGGAGCGCGACGAGCTGCGCCGATTCGGCCACGCAGGGAACGCACCAGCTCGCGAAGATGTTGACGAGGCGGACCTTGCCGTCCGCCAGCTCACCGGTGGAGAGCGGCGGATTGGTGGAGGACGCGGCCGGCAATGCCAGCCCCGGCATGGGCTTGCCGATCATCCGCGATTCGATGACCTGCTGCTCGGGCTTGTTGAGCCCGAGCGAGGCGATGCCGAGGAAGATGACATAGGCCGCGAGCGGCAGCCAGAGGAGCCATTTGCGTTTCATGCCGCCACGGCCCTCCGCGCGCGCCCGCGCAGCCAGCTGCGTCCCACGCGGCCGATCAGCGCCAGCAGGCCGCCCAGTGCAATGAGGCCGCCGCCCAGCCAGATGAAGGTGACGAACGGCTTCCACCAGATGCGCAGTTGCCAGCGCCCATCCTCGAGCTGCTCGCCCAGCACCAGATAGAGCTGCCCGTTCCAGGTGGTGAACTGCGCCGATTCGGTGGTCGGCGTCGGCGGATTGGGGAAGAAGCGCGCCTGCGGATGCATGAGCGCGGGCGCGCGGCCGCCGCGGCTCACCGCCATTGTGGCGTCCATCGCCGTCCAGTTGGGCCCGGCGAGCGGCGTGACGTCGCGGAATTCGACCGTCCAGCCGGAAATCTCCACGCGATCGCCCGGCCGCGCGGCCACAAGCCGCTCGGTGCTGAAGGCGGTGTCGCTCGCCATGCCGGCGATGCTGACCGCACAGCCCAGATGCGCGATGACCATGCCCCAGGTGAACAGCGGCGTACGGCGCAGGCTGCGCCCGAAGAGCGGCATGATGCTGGCAAGCGCGACACCCGCCGCGACAGTGAGCCCGAGCAGCGGCATGATGCCGATCCGCGCGCCAGCGACCAGCTTGACCGCCACCAGCACGGCCAGCGCAAGGCCGATCGCCGGCGCCGCCTTGCGCAGCAGGGCCTTCAGATCATCATGGCGCCAGCGCGCCAGCGGGCCGAGCATGAGCAGCGCCAACAGCACCAGCGTGACGGGCCCCACGATCATGTTGAAGTAAGGCGGCCCCACCGAGACGCGCACGCCCATCATCTCGGTAAGCAGCGGATAGAGCGTACCGATGAAGACCAGTCCCAGGATGACGCACAGCAGCAGGTTGTTGAGCACCAGGAACGCCTCACGGCTCACCGGCTCGAAGCGCTTGCCTTCGTTCACCGTGCCGATGCGCAGCGCGAAGAGAATGAGCGCACCGCCGATATAGAGGCCGAGCAGCATGAGCAGGAAGCCGCCGCGCGTGGGGTCGACCGCAAAGGCATGGACGCTGGTGAGAATACCCGAGCGCACCAGGAAGGTGCCGACCATCGACATGGCGAAGCCGATCACCGAGAGCATGATCGTCCACGCCCGCAGTGCATCGCGCGCGGCGAGCACGGACGCGCTGTGAAACAGTGCCGTCGCGGCCAACCAGGGCATGAGCGAGGCGTTCTCCACCGGATCCCAGAACCACCAGCCGCCCCAGCCCAGCTCGTAATAGGCCCAGTAGGAGCCCGCCGTGATGCCGATGGTGAGCATGATCCAGGCGGCGAGCACCCACGGCCGCACGGCGCGGGCGAAGCGCGCATCCACCTGCCGCGTGACCAGCGCGCCGACGGCGAAGGAGAACGCGACCGACAGGCCGACATAGCCCAAATAAAGCGTGGGCGGATGGAAAGCGAGACCGGGGTCCTGAAGCAGCGGATTGAGCCCCTGCCCGTCCGCCGGCGCCGGGTCGAGCCGGGCGAAGGGATTGGAAGCGAACAGCAGGAACGCATAGAAGCCGAGCGAAATCAGCGCCTGCGCGCCCAGCGTCGCATAATGTGTCGCTCGGTCCAGCCCGCGCTCGAACAGCGCCACGGCACCGCCGGCGATGCTCATCACCGTCACCCACAGCAGCATGGAGCCCTCGTGATTGCCCCAGGCGCCTGCAAACTTGTAGATGAACGGCTTCATCGAGTGGCTGTTGGCGGCCACCAGATAGACCGACATGTCCGAGCGCAGGAACAGCGTGACGAGCAGCACGAAGGCGAAGGCGGCGAGCCCGCCCTGCGCCAGCGCGACCGGCCGCATGAGGCGCGCGGCAATGGCATTGCCCTGCGCCACGGCAACCCAGGCGAGCACCAGTTGGAGCCCGGCCAGCAGCGCGGCCAGCCACAGGGCGGCAAGTCCGGTTTCAGCGATCATTGCGCGGTCGCTTCGACCTTGTGCGTGGTTTCGTCGTAGGTGATGCCAGCCATCTCGCGCGGCATGTAGCGCTCGTCATGCTTGGCGAGCAGTTCCTTCGCGCGGAAGACCCCGCTTTCATCGAAACTCCCCTCGGCGATGGCGCCCGAGCCTTCCTTGAACAGGTCCGGCGCGATGCCCGAGAAGCTCGCCGGCACCTGTGCCTGCCCGTCGCTAAGCTGGAAGTTGATGGTCACGCCGTCCGCCTGCCGCTCGATGCTGCCGGGCACGACCATGCCGCCCAGACGGATGGCGCGGCCGGGCTCGATCGCTTCCTTGCGCACTTCGCTGGGCGTAAAGAAATAGGCGGCCTGGTCCTTGAGCGCGGACATGGCGAGCAGCACCGCGCCGATCATGGCGGCGAGCGCCAGCAGAATGAGGACGAGGCGCTGATGCTTGCTCTTGAGGGGGCCGCGCGGCGCGGCAGTGGTGGCCATGGCTCAGCTCCGTTCGCGCAGCGCGTCGGCGCGCGTCTCGGCATCGCGGGCTGCGCGCCAGGCCCAGAGGCTGGTTCCCACCACGCCGGCGAGCATGATGGCATAAGCGGAAAAAACGAAAGGCCAGGGATTCATCGATTATCCTCGCGCCATGCGGCGCTGCCGCGCCTCGATACGCGTCTCGGCCAATATGGCGCGCATCCGCAAAAGAACAATGGCCGAAAACCAGAGCGAAAAGCCCAGAAAACTCAGCAGCAACTGCCAGAGCATCGATGAGTCGATGCTGCTGCCGGTCAAGGTGATGCTCCGCCCCTGATGGAGGCTGTTCCACCACACCACCGAATAATGGATGATCGGCAGGTTGATCGCGCCGACCAGCGCGAAGATGGCCGTGGCGCGACTGACGCCGCCGCCCTGCTCGTTGTCCGCGCTCGCCCGCGCCAGGGCGATGTAGCCCAGATAGAGGAAGAGCAGGATGAGCATGGAGGTCATCCGCCCGTCCCATTCCCACCAGGTGCCCCAGGTCGGCCGCCCCCAGATCGAGCCGGTCGCGAGGCAGATGGCGGTGAACAGCGCGCCCGGCACGGCGATGCCCCGCCCCGCCACGGCGGCCAGCGGATGGCGCCAGACAAGCTGCATGATCCCGGCGATGGTCAGGCCCGTCCAGCCGCCCATGCCCAGCCAGGCAGCGGGCACATGGATATAGAGGATGCGAAAGCTCTCGCCCTGCAGATAATCGGCCGGGGCCAGCAGCAGCCCGGCGAGGCAGCCAGCGAGCGCCAGCGCGGCCCCCGTCCAGAAGAGCCACGGCGTCAGCGGCCGGGCGATGCCAAGGAAGCGGCGCGGATTCGCAAACGCATGCATGGCGCCTCCTTTAGAGCGGTCGGACGACGGAGGCCAGAGCGTTGACGCCCCTCACGTTGACAATGTCTCATTGTTTCGGCCGTCATGCTGCTGCGCCCTCCCTGTCGCGCCGACCGCGCGCATGCGAACGGGACTCGGCCCCCTCCTCCCGCTTGTATCGCGCAACCTGTCCCCCAATCGCGGGACAGGGATTTTTTGTGTCAATGGGGCGACAAAGCGCAAATCTCTTCCTATATGCGCGGCGAGAACGGGCGGCCCGCGGGCTGCCACCCCCTGCTGTCAATCGAGTGCGCGCGCATGTTGACCACCCATCCTTTCGACGACGACAAGCTGCGGGAGGAATGCGGAATTTTCGGGGTTTACGGCGTGGAACGCGCCTCTGCCATGGTGGCGCTCGGCCTCCACGCCCTCCAGCATCGCGGGCAGGAAGCGGCGGGAATCACGAGCTGGGACGGGCGCGATTTCCACAGCCAGCGCGCCATGGGCCATGTCGCGGGCAATTTCGATAATGAGGAAGTGATCCGCCAGCTCGCCGGCCGTGTCGCCTGCGGGCATGTGCGCTACTCCACCACCGGCGAAACAGCGCTGCGCAACGTGCAGCCGCTCTATGCCGAGCTGTCCTCCGGCGGCTTCGCCATTGCCCACAACGGCAACATCTCCAACGCCATGCACCTGCGCAAGCGGCTGGTGCGCGATGGCGCGATCTTCCAGTCCACCAGCGACACAGAGGTCATCATCCACCTCGTCGCCAAGTCGCGTTATCGCACGCTGCTGGACCGCTTCATCGACGCGCTGAAGCAGATCGAGGGCGCCTATTCGCTGATCTGCCTGACGCCGGACGCGCTCATCGCCTGCCGCGATCCGCTCGGCATCCGGCCACTCGTCATGGGCAAGCTCGGCGAGGCCGTCATCTTCGCCTCCGAGACGGTCGCTTTCGACGTTGTGGGCGCCGACTATGTGCGCGACGTGGAGCCGGGCGAGCTGATCGTGGTGACGCAGGGCGGCGAAATCCGCTCGCATCGGCCATTCGGCGATCAGACCCGGCCGCGCCCCTGCATTTTCGAGCATGTCTATTTCTCGCGCCCCGATTCGATCGTGGACGGCAACAGCGTCTATTCGGTGCGCAAGCAGATCGGCGCTCAGCTCGCGCTGGAGAGCCCGGTCGATGCCGATCTCGTCATTCCCGTGCCGGACAGCGGCGTACCGGCCGCCATCGGCTATGCCCAGCAATCGGGCATTCCCTTCGAGCTGGGCATCATCCGCTCGCATTATGTCGGGCGCACCTTCATCCAGCCCGGCGACAAGGTCCGCCATCTGGGCGTCAAGCTCAAGCACAATGCCAATCGGGCGCTGATCGCCGGCCAGCGCGTGGTGCTGATCGATGATTCGATCGTGCGCGGCACCACCAGTCTCAAGATCGTGCAGATGATGCGCGATGCCGGCGCGCGCGAGGTGCATATGCGCATCGCCAGCCCGCCGACACGGCATAGCTGCTTCTATGGCGTCGACACGCCCGAGCGCGGCAAGCTGCTGGCTCACAAGATGGACGTGGCGCAGATGTGCGCCTTCATCCATGCCGACAGCCTCGCCTTCATTTCCATCGACGGGCTCTACAAGGCGGTGGGCGAAACCCATCGCGATCCGCAAAACCCGCGCTATTGCGACGCCTGCTTCACCGGCGACTATCCCACCGTCCTTACCGACGTCGACGAGCTCTCGCAGGTGAACCAGCTGGAGCTGTTGAGCGAACGGGTCCTTGAACCGGGAATCGGGCCGGGCGAATGACGGAGGCAGAGGGGGGCATGCAGACGAGCACCAAGCCGCTCGCGGGGCGTCTCGCGCTGGTGACAGGCGCGAGCCGGGGCATCGGGGCGGCCACGGCAATCGCCCTGGCGGCGCGCGGCGCGCATGTGCTGCTGGTGGCGCGCACGGCGACGGACCTGGAAGCCGTGGAGCAGGCCATCCACGATGCGGGCGGCAGCGCCACCATCGCGCCGCTGGATCTCACCGACGGCGAGAGCATCGTGCGGCTGGCCAAGGCCGTGGCGGAGCGCTGGGGCGTGCTCGATGCGCTGGTGCTCAACGCCGCGACGCTCGGCACGCTGGCGGCGGTGCCGGCCATCGACACCAAGGAATTCGCGCGGCAGTTGACGCTCAACCTTTCCGCCCCGCAGGCATTGATCGCCGCCTTTGACCCGATGTTGCGTGCCAGCAAGGATGCGCGGGTGGTGGCGCTCACCACGGGCGTTGCGGCACAGCCCCGCGCCTATTGGGGGGCCTATGGCGCGTCCAAGGCCGCGCTCGAAGTGCTGCTCGCTGCCTATGGGCAGGAAGTGCGCGGCGTGACAGCCATCCGCACGCATATCGTCGAGCCCGGCGCCACCCGCACCACCATGCGCGCGCGCGCCTATCCCGGCGAGGACCCGGCAACGGTCAAGACCCCCGATGTCGTGGGCGAGGCCATCGCCGAGATGATCGTGGCGGACACTCCCGACGGCGCGCGGCTGGAACTGCCCAAGACGCTGTAAAGCTGGTGGCGCGCCAGCAACCTCCTCCCTGCCCCCCGTCCGGACTTGGATGCGTTCCTGCGAACGCAGGCGCCCAGGTCCCAGCCACACCGCTTAGCCGCTATCGCCCCTGCCTGTGCGGGAGCCGATAAGGTCAACGGCGGAACATCTGCGCCGCGCAACCAAAAGCCCTTCAAGAGATCCGGGATCAACGGAGTTCAAATGATGTCCGCGCCGGCAGCAGTTCGGACTACTCCGTAAGATCTTCCCACATGCCCTTGATCTTGGTGAAAAAGCCGCTCGCCCGCGGACATTCCTCGCCTGTCTCGGTTGCGCGGAACTCCTCCAGCAGTTCCTTCTGACGCGCCGTCAGTTTGGTCGGCGTCTCCACGTCGATCTGCATGACGAGGTCACCATGGCCGCGCGCGTTGAGCACCGGCATGCCGGCGCCGCGCTGGCGCAGTTGCTTGCCGGACTGGAGGCCGGGGGGAATGCGGATGTCGTGCATCTTGCCGTCGAGGCCGGGCACCTGGATGGCGCCGCCGAGCGCGGCCAGCGTGAAGCTCACCGGCACGCGGCAGAAGAGATTGACGCCATCCCGCTCGAAAATCGCGTGCCGCCGGATGTGGAGGAAGATGTAGAGGTCCCCCGCCGGCGCGCCGCGCGGCCCGGCTTCCCCTTGCCCCGCGAGGCGGATGCGGGTGCCATCGTCCACGCCGGGCGGAATCTTGATGTCGAGCGTGCGCGCCTGATCGACGCGGCCCTCCCCGCGGCAGGCGCGGCAGGGCGACGTGATGCGCTGGCCGGCGCCATGGCAGCTCGGGCAGGTCCGCTCGACAACGAAGAAGCCCTGCTGGGCGCGCACCTTGCCGTGCCCCGCGCAAGTGGGACAGGTCTCAACGCTGGTGCCCGGCTCCGCGCCGCTGCCATCGCAGACATCGCAGCGCGTCGAGACGTCGATGGTGATCGCCGTTTCCTTGCCGTGGAAGGCGTCTTCCAGGCCGATTTCCATGTCGTAGCGCAGGTCCGCGCCGCGCTGCTGGCGTTGCTGCCCGCGCCCGCCGCCGGCGAATCCGGAACCGAAGATGGTCTCGAAAATATCGCCGATGTCGGAGAAATCCGCGCTGTGGAAGCCCCCGCCTCCACCGCCCATGCCGCCCTGTTTGAATGCGGCATGGCCAAAGCGGTCATAGGCGGCGCGCTTCTGATCGTCCTTCAGGCAATCATAGGCTTCGTTGATGGCCTTGAACCGCTCCTCGCTCTCCTTGCAGCCCGGATTCTTGTCCGGGTGATAGCGCATGGCGAGGCGGCGATAGGCGCTCCTGATGGCGCCCGCATCAGCCGTCCGCTCGATTTCGAGCAGTTCGTAAAAATCGGTTTCCGTGCTCATGCCCGTCCCGCCCCTGTCCGCGGCCCCGCTCGCTCCCGGAAAGGGGCGAGCGGGGTCGCGGCGTCAGACATCAGCCCTTATTGTCTTCGTCGACTTCGGAGAACTCGGCGTCGACGACGTCATCCTGTCCACCTTCGGCCGCGCCCTGCTCGCCCGAGGGGGAGGCAGCGGCCTGCTGCTCCTTCTCGTAGATGGCCTGGCCGAGCTTCATGGCGACCTGGGCAAGGGCCTGGGTCTTTTCCTTCATGGCGTCGATATCGCCGCCCTCGATGGCGGTCTTGAGCGCGGCCACGGCCGTCTCGATCTCGCCCTTCAGGCTGGCGTCCACCTTGTCGCCGTGCTCCTGGAGCTGGCGCTCGGTGGTGTGGACGAGGCTCTCGGCGCTGTTCTTCGCCTCGGCCGACTCGCGCCGCTTCTTGTCTTCCTCGGCGAAGCGCTCGGCATCCTTCACCATCTGCTCGATGTCGGCATCATTGAGGCCGCCCGAGGCCTGGATCTTGATCTGCTGCTCCTTGCCGGTGCCCTTGTCCTTGGCCGAGACATTGACGATGCCGTTCGCATCGATGTCGAACGTCACTTCGATCTGCGGCACGCCGCGCGGCGCCGGCGGGATGCCGACGAGATCGAACTGGCCGAGCAGCTTGTTGTCGGCCGCCATCTCGCGCTCGCCCTGGAAGACGCGGATCGTCACGGCCTGCTGATTGTCGTCGGCCGTCGAATAGACCTGGCTCTTCTTGGTCGGGATCGTGGTGTTGCGGTCGATCATGCGCGTGAACACGCCGCCCAGCGTCTCGATGCCGAGCGAGAGCGGAGTCACGTCGAGCAGCAGCACGTCCTTGACGTCGCCCTGCAACACGCCCGCCTGGATCGCGGCACCCATGGCGACCACTTCATCGGGGTTGACGCCCGTGTGCGGCTCCTTGCCGAAGAACTCCTTCACCACTTCGCGCACGCGCGGCATGCGGGTCATGCCGCCCACCAGCACCACGTCGGCAATGTCGCCGGCCGAGAGCCCGGCATCCGCCAGCGCCTTCTTGCAGGGCTCCAGTGTGCGCTTGATGAGATCGCTCACGAGGCGCTCCAGATCGGCGCGCGTGATCGTCTTGACCAGATGCTTGGGGCCGTTCTGGTCGGCGGTGATGAAGGGCAGGTTGACCTCGGTCGTCTGCGCACTGGACAGCTCGATCTTGGCCTTCTCGGCCGCCTCCTTCAGGCGCTGGAGCGCGAGCTTGTCCTTGGTGAGATCGATGCCCTCTTCCTTCTTGAAGCCCTCGGCCAGATATTCGACGATCTTGGAGTCGAAATCCTCGCCGCCCAGGAAGGTGTCGCCGTTGGTCGACTTCACTTCGAAGACGCCATCGCCGATCTCCAGGATCGAGATGTCGAAGGTGCCGCCGCCAAGGTCATAGACCGCGATGGTCTTGCCGTCCTGCTTCTCAAGCCCATAGGCGAGCGCAGCCGCGGTCGGCTCGTTGATGATGCGCAGCACTTCCAGGCCGGCGATCTTGCCGGCATCCTTGGTTGCCTGGCGTTGGGCGTCGTTGAAATAGGCAGGCACCGTGATGACGGCCTGCGTCACCGTCTCGCCCAGATAGCTCTCGGCGGTTTCCTTCATCTTCTGGAGAATGAAGGCGGAAATCTGCGAGGGGCTGTAATCTTCGCCGCCGGCCTTCACCCAGGCGTCACCATTGTTGCCCTTGGTGATGGAGTAAGGGACAAGCTCCATGTCCTTGCGGGTCATCGGATCGTCGAAGCGACGGCCGATGAGGCGCTTCACGGCGAAGATGGTGTTGTCCGGGTTGGTGACCGCCTGGCGCTTGGCCGGCTGGCCGATGAGCCGCTCGCCATCCTTGGCGAAGGCGACGATGGAGGGCGTGGTGCGCGCACCTTCCGCATTTTCGATCACCTTGGGTTTGCCGCCGTCCATCACCGCGACGCAGCTATTCGTCGTGCCCAGATCGATACCGATAACCTTCGCCATAATCTTCCTCTTCAAACCCCAATGTTTCAGCGGTTTACGAGGACCCGCCGCAACGTGGCGCCGACGAGTTCCCCTGCTTCGTTGCCGGATATAAGATGGCTTTCGCTTGGCACAAGACGTTGCGGAGCCTAGAATCCGCGCCGGATCGCAGGAAAGAGGAAGAAAGATGAACGCACTGGCCCGCGCAATCGGCCTGCCTGTCGTCACCGCCGCCGCGCTCGCACTGCTGGGGGGCTGCGGCAAGGAGAAGCCGCTCTACGTCGACGGCGCCTATGTCCGCCTCAATCCCAATCCGGACAATCCGGCGGCGGGCTATTTCACCATCCATGGCGGCGAGCAGCCGGTCACGCTGCGCGCGGTGGAGACGGACGCGGCAGTGCGGCTGGAAATGCACGAAAGCATGAGCGGCCAGGGCGGCATGGCATCGATGAAGGCCATCGACAGCGTCGAAGTCCCCGCTCGCGCCACCGTCGCCTTTGCGCCCGGCGGCAAGCACCTGATGCTGTGGACGATCAATCCCCAGGCGATCGCGGCGGGCAAGATCCAGTTCAAGCTCACCTTCTCGAACGGCGACCGCATCCTCGTCGATGCCCAGATTCAGGGCCCCAATGGCAACCCCACCGGCAACGCAGCCGAGGCACCCACCGCCGGGACCACCCAGGCGCATACGGAAGTGCACTGAGCGGGCGCGGCGCGCCCCGCCCCCCCACACAAGTCGCCACCTCCTCAGCGCTACCAGTGCTCCTGCGCAGGCAGGAGCCCGGGGCGGCGGCGCCCTCCTGCCGGGCCGGTGCTTCTACCCGCGCACCGGAGGACCGGACAGACTCCACCCAAAAATGGAACTTTCTATACCTTCGCGGCGTAGATCAGTCGGCCCTCGCCCAGATAGCCGAACATCGTGTCCAGTTCCTGCTCGCCCACCGCAAAGCAGCCCTGGCTGCGGCCGAGCTTGCCGTGGGTGCGGATCATGTCGGCATTTGCATACCAGGCGCCGTGGACCACGATGGCGCGATCCAGCGCATTGCAGTTGGTGGGATCGAGGCCGATGAGCCGCTGCGAGCGGCCGTGCTTGCCGACATAATAAGCGTCGGTCACGAACGCGCCTTCGCTGGAGGCGTTGGAGCCGAAATCATTGGAAAAACGCTGTAGAAATCCCGTATGACGCGGGTCCGAGCCGGAGCCGTGCGTAACGAGCAGGTTCGACGTCGCGCCGCTCGCCACATCCAGGAAATGCAGTCGCCGCTCCGAGGAGGGCGCACTGAAATCGACAATGGCGATGCGGTCCCGATGCGGGATGCGCGCGGCGTGGATGGCGAGCGCATCGAGCGCGCCGCGCAGGAGCGCCGGGTGGACGCCTGGCGCGGTGATGCGGGGCGCCGCCGGCAAGGGCGGCGTCGACGCAGGCGGCGGCGCAAGACGGCTGCCGCCCGCTTCGGGTACTGGGCTGCCCAGGTGAGAGATTGCCGATGCCGAGCGCGTGAGGGCGGCCGTCGCGACGGCGGCGCCGCCGAGCAGCACCATGCGCCGGTCGAGGCGAAACGGGTGATTTGCCATGCCCAACATATAACATGGCGGCGCGGGGCTTAAAGGGCGGCACGGATTTCCACGCTTGCCGCACCTCTGGATGCGACGAGTGGAGGAGATCGACGGAACGTTCAGCGCCAGGGGCGCGCAGACGGCGTCACGGTCCCACGTCGGAGGTGGACGGGTGAAAGCGCATATCCTCCCGCGCCGGGAAGCCGAGCGCCACTGCGACGCGCTCGTTCCAGCCGTAGGGGTCGGCGCGGATCACCGGCTCGCCTGCCTCGTCGAGCAGCACCGTCTGGTAGAAAAGCCGAACGGGGATCTCCCTGGGCAACGGCACGAAGCTCTCCTCGCCGCTTGCGCGCGCCCGGTTCCAGGCGTCCAGTACGCCTTCATCCCGCGCCAGAAGCTCCGCAAAGCCGAGCGCATCGTCCACGCGCACGCAGCCATGGCTGCGCTGGCGCTGCACCTCGTCGAACAGCGCCTTGGCCGGCGTGTCATGCAGGTAGATCTGATGATCGTTCTTCATGTCGAACTTGACGAGCCCGAGCGAATTTTGCGGTCCGGGCTGCTGGACGATCCAGCCGTCCTGCCAGGCCATGTTGTTGCGGCGCAGATAGGCCTCGTCCTTGTCGGCAATTTCCTTGCGTTCGATGGAGCGAGGCACTGTCCAGGTGGGGTTGGCCACGAGCCGATAGATGGGCGAGCCAAGCTGCGGCGTCTCGTTGCCGGGCTTGCCGACCACCACCTTGCGCCTGTCGACGATTTTCCCTTCTCGCCAGTAACTTAGCTGCGCGGCGGCGATGTTGACATCGATGCGTGTCGCCGGCGGCTCGCGCTCAAGCCAGCGCAGCCGCTCCAGCGCCACGGCGATGGCGCGGGCGCGATCGGCATCGGAAAGATTGAGGATTTCGATCACACCGCCGCCCACGATTCCGTCGGGCGCGATGCCGTAATCCGCCTGCATGCGCCGGACCGCCTGCACCATGGCCTCATTGTAGCGATTGCCCTGCGCCTGCGCGCGATCGAGATAGTCGGAGGCCACGAGCTGCCGGGCAATGGCGGGCACGCGCGCGTCCGTCTGCCCCGGCTTGAGCGGCGCCGCCGCATCGGGAATGGCGGGCTCCGGCGCCGCCGCGCCCGCGCCGCGCAGCGCCAGATAGGCTTTGGAGAGCTGCCGATAGCTCGCATGCTGCGGCGCAAGGCTCTCGAGCCACTCGTCGACCGTGCCCGCTGCCAGCGCTCGGGCAAGCCCCCCTTCCAGATCGACCTGCGCGCGTTCAAGCGTATAATCCGTATAAAGTTTCACCGGATCCGACGCGCCCCGCGCCAGCGCAGCGGCATAGTGCAGTGCACTGCGTGTGAGCGCGACCTCGCCCTCCGCCGTTCCCGGCCTGCCGTCGAGCGCGAACGTCATCCGGTCGAGTCCGTGCCCCGCCCGCCGATCGATCGCCCCGCGCAACTGCCGCACGGTGTCAGCGCTCCACCGCGCCTGTTCCACGGATGTGTCTGGGTCCGACCGAGTGCCGAGCATATCGCAGGCAGTGAGAACAAGCGGCAAAGCCAGCAACGCGCTGGCGATCAGACGTTTAGGCACATGGGTCTCCTGATGTGGACCCATCAACAACGCGCGAACCCCGCCGGCGCTCCGCTCGCACCGCCAACAAAGGCCCAGCTTGCGTCCTCCGCCCTGATTGGGGGCGCGCCGGGCTACCCCATGTTACGGACAGGCATCTTGGTGTCGGGGCGGAGGGTTGTACGGCATATGGACACATCAACGCGAAAAATGCAGTTTGCTCGCGTGATGTTCGGAGTGGAGGGGGGGGCCCGTGCTTTGGACCTGAACCATCAAAACCGCTAACCATCTACGGATTTAATGGTGGGCGCGGCAAGGATTGAACTTGCGACCCCACCCGTGTGAAGGGCCACATCTGGGGTCCCGCGGAGAACCGCACGGAAACTTACTGACAAGACAAGTGCTTGCCTTTGCTGCATTTATTGGGCACGTTTCGTTCCAGGCGGTTCCGTGGAAATCCAGCAATTCTCGCTCCCCCACAGCTCCCCCGATAGGAGGACGAGATGGCGGCGGCAAACAAGCGACGGTTCACCGAGCAGATGCTGGAGCGGCTGCGGCCCCCGACGAGCGGGCGGATCGAGCTGGGAGACGAGATCGTGCCCGGCCTTGTGCTTCGGGTGACGCCGAGCGGCGTGAAGTCGTTCAGCGTCATCTACAAGGTGCCCGGAGAGGGCGGGGTGAGCGCGACGGGCGGACCGGCACATCGCCGCCAACCCCTGGACCCTCCGCAAGCGGCTGACCTACGACGCCTACGCGACCCGCTGCCGGCACGCTGGTAGGCAGCCGGACATGGGCGAGTGGATGAGGCACCTCGCGCTGGACGAGGATGAGGTCCAGCTCATCAAAGACATGATCGAGGCCCGCCGCGAGGCGCACGCACTTGAGCTGGGGTCACGCTTCCTGATCCGGGAGTACGGCAACAAGGCCCGCGTGGGCTGGTTCGATGACCGGGGCGAGCTGCTCACGATGAGTCACGCGGAGTTCGCCAACGCCCACGCGGAGAAGATGGTCGAGGTCGGGCGCGACAAGGACGGGAGGCCGGTGATGAGGCCACTCGTCCCACACTGGCTGAGGCACCCGCTCACCACGCGCTACGAGCGCGTCGAGTTCCGCCCCGGCATCGCTCAGGAGGTCATGCCGGAGGGCGTGCTCACCGCCGCGCCCGCCACCGGCATCCTCTTGGGGAGGTTGCGCGATCCAGTCGGGCACTTCCGACAGGGCGACATAATCGCGCTGGACGAGACCGACACCGCGGACCCCGCCGACATCTCACTGGGCACCGGCGCGTCCGTCCACGCCTGGGCGGAGCAGCTCCGCGAGATGATGGCCCGCAACGGGCGGCGGAGCGTCACAGTCGTGACCGACGACGCGCGCGGGCTGAACGGCGACACCGTCGTGCGCGAGCTGGTCAACTGCCAGATCAGCGCGCACCGCCCGCACCGCAAGGACCGCGTCGGCACGTGGACGCTCATCCGCTCCATGCTCCAGGCGGCGGCGGACGGGTCCGACCGCCCGGCGCTGTGGATCACGGACCGCTGCCCGCATCTGATTGAGACCCTGCCGGAGGCCCCGCGCGGCACGCTCCGGCCCGAGGACATCGACCCCAAGTGGCCGCGCGATCACTGGCTGGACGGCCTCGGCTACGGACTGCGGGAGCTTCACCAGCACCGCGTCGGCCACGGCCGCACCATCGGCGCATTCTAGGAGGCGCAACATGACTGAGAAGGCCCCAATCGACGCCGCGTTGGCAGTGCGCGGTCGGCCACCCGCGCGCCCGCTCAAGCGGGAGAGCAACCGGGTGATCGAGGTTCCCATCGACTACGACCCCCGCACCATCATCGGGGAGGGCGCGAGCGCGGCGACAGCGCGCGGCGCGATGAACGCGCTGCACGGCGCTTGGGTGAAGATCCGTGACGCGGCGGCGGACCAGTCCGTGGAGCTGCCCCGGCTGGCCAAGGCCGCGACCGGCGCAATGGAGCGCGCGCTCACCGCCTCCGACGGCGCTCTGGAGCGCATCGACGCGCAGATGCGCCAGCTCGAGAGTGAGATCGTCGCGCTCACGCAGCCGCGCGTCGATCCGACGCTGGCGGCGGAGGTGCGTGCCTACTGGCGGGAGAAGGGGTGGGCCAACGGACTGTCGGAGGCCGTCGCGAGCGACGCGCGCACGGCCAGTGCCGTTCTCTCCGCGCCGCCCTACCTCTCCGGGCTCAACGACAAGCAGCGCGAGGTCATCCGGCAGTTGGCCGTCAAGGCCCACGCCGCCGACCGGCAGGCGGCGCTGGAGGAGGCCACCCGCGCCCGGGAGAAGATCGATCGCGCAAGCACCCGCATGATCGAGATCGTTACCCCGCGCATCCGCGAGTGGCAGCGCCCCGACAACGCGGACCTGACGGCGCTGGAGGCACTGGGCAATGGCTGACGATCTGGCGAGCGACGCCGCATATGTCGAGGACTGCCGGGTTGCCGCGTGGTGCGAGCGGCCCGCGTCGGAGCTGAGCCGCTACTGGGACGCGGGGGCGCGCCAGTTCACCTTCCCCGAGGGATGGCCGGAGGGCGTGGAGGCCGAGCGGTATGTGCGCGAGCAGATCGCCGCCGCCGCGCCGCCACCGTCGGAGCTGCCACCGCCCCCTCCCTCGGGGCCTGTCAGCCGGTCGGTGCAGCGACTGAGGGAGATGCTGCGATGACCGCCGCCGAGACCCGCAACCGGGAGCACATGGACCGCGTCAACGCGGTGCATCGCCGCTCGGCCCATGAGCGCGTGGGGCGGCGGATAGCCTATCTGGAGCAGTTGGAGGCGGAGGCCCGCGCCGGGCTGCGGCCCGCGCTGCTGGCCGTGCAGGTCGAGGCTCTGCGCGACCTCCGGGAGCTACGAGACGCGCTCTGGCAGGAGATGGTCGCCGCCGGGCAGGTGCGGGGGTGAAGCTCCGCAATCCCATCGACCGCAAGTGGGGACTTCACCAGTCCAAGACGCGACGGGACTGCCTTAGCTGCAAGCGGCCCTTCGACAGCGTGGGGCCGGGCAACCGCATGTGCGACAGGTGCCGTCACCGCGCGGCGGATATGAGTCCGCTCGCGCCGAATTGACCCGACCAGACTGCTCTCTAGCCTTATGGTTTTCGCGGGCGCGGGCCTATAGATGGGCAATGGTCGACCACGTCTCACCCGCCGCACGAAGTCGCATTATGGCGAGCGTGGGCACGAAGGACACCAAGCCAGAGATGGTCCTTCGGCGAGCGCTGTTCGCGCTGGGATACCGCTATCGCCTGCATGCTAGAGATCTCCCGGGCAGGCCGGACCTCGTCTTTCGGGGAAGGAGGAAGGCGATCTTTGTTCACGGCTGCTTCTGGCATGGTCATGGATGTCGTTGGGGGAGGCTGCCAAAGACCCGGCTGGAGTATTGGGAGCCGAAGATCGGGGCCAACAAGAAGAGAGACGAGCGGGCGCTGGCGGAGCTTGATCGGTTGGGATGGTCGTCACTCGTTGTGTGGCAATGTGAGCTGCGAGAACCGGAGGGCCTGCTCGAACGTGTGGATGAGTTCCTGCGAGCCGATTGATTGGGTTTTCTTTCACGTTTCGTTCCGTTAAGACTTCCCGCAAATCTCCTGACAGGATCGCGCATGACCCGTCCAATTGGCATTGATCTCTTCGCTGGCGCTGGCGGTATGAGTCTGGGCTTCGAACAGGCTGGATTCGACATCGTCGCGGCAGTCGAGATCGACCCGGTCCATTGTGCCACGCACAAGTTCAACTTCCCCGGTTGCACTGTGATTCCTCGGTCGGTGACGGGCGTGTCGGGTGCTGAGATCCGGTGTGAGGCGGACCTTGGCGACCGCAGGGTGGATGTCGTCTTCGGTGGCGCACCGTGCCAAGGCTTCTCATTGATAGGCCAACGCGCTCTCGACGATCCTCGAAACTCGCTCGTGCGCGACTTCGTGCGCATCGTCCACGAGCTCGAGGCGAGCTACTTCGTTTTCGAGAACGTGAAGGGCCTGACAGTCGGCAAACACAGAAGATTCCTAGAGGAGTTGATTGAGGCATTTGAGAATGGTGGCGAGTACCGGGTCCTGTTGAAGGAGCAGGTCCTTAACGCTGCTGACTATGGCGTTCCGCAAAACCGCCACCGCCTATTTCTCATGGGTGCGCGGCGCGGCTTTGACTTGCCGTCCTATCCCGAGCGCCTAACCCACGCTGCCGGGACCACAAACTGCGGTTCTCCTGCTGGGCCGTCATGCGAGGACGCGCTCGGCGATCTGCCCGATGCAGAGCAGTTTAGAACGCTCTGGCAGACTGACGAGGTGTCTACTGCCAAGTGGGGCAAACCGAGTTCGTATGCTGCTGAGCTGCGGTGCATGACGAATGATGCCTGGCATTTCGGGTATCCGCGCGACTGGAACCCTTCGTTGCTGACGTCGAGCCTGCTTACTGATCATACGGAGATATCTCGCCGTCGCTTCCGCATCGCCGAGCCCGGCTCAGTCGAGCCGATCTCGCGGTTCTTCAAGCTCGCACCCGTCGGGGTATCGAATACTCTCCGGGCGGGGACAGACGCTGCGCGTGGCGCTTTTACTAGTCCTAGGCCGATCCACTATAAGTTCGACCGATGCGTAACGGTACGCGAGATGGCGCGTCTGCATGGATACCCTGACTGGTTTCGCTTCCACGAGACGAAGTGGCATGGCGCTCGCCAAATCGGCAACTCCGTCCCCCCACCGCTGGCGCGCGCGGTTGCCAGCCAAGTGATCCGAGCGCTCGGTGTCGAGGCGACCCGCCCGAGCGAGACCCTGCGCCTTGGCGATACCGCCCTCCTTCGCATGGATATGTCGCAAGCCGCCGCCTACTGGGAGATCGACAACCCGATTGCGCGCCGTGACCGCAAGAGCGGTGCACGGAAGCGCAAGCAGTGGGAAATCGAGGAGCTTACTGCAGCAACAGCTTGAAGCGCTTCACCTGCGCGAATTCGATATCATCGATATCGGTCGCTGGGGTGAACTCGACCATCCAAATCGTGTTCTCGTTGTCTCGCCATAAGCCGAGACTGCGAACCGTCAAACCGCTGACAAGCGGTTTTTCGGCACCATAGGTGTTCAGGTTCAGCGCCTGCGACCAAGACAGCTTGTCCTGCCCGCCCTTGCCGGAGATTGGTACAATTACGCGCTTCTCACCATCGAGACCTGCCTGCACCTCATCTACCTCGATCTGACCGTAGCTCACGGTGGTGCGGTGATGGCCTTGGATCGGCCAAGCATTGAAGCCGAGAAACTTTGAGATCAGGTTGGAATTGCGAACGCGCGTAAACACCGCCTGTTCATCATTGCCGAGCAGACTGGCAACAAAGGGCGGGGTCTGATCGAGTTCCGGCTGAACATCGGGTGCGTCGAAGGGTAGATCGGCGGGTAGATCGATCACATTCTTGCGCCGCGTTCGGCGGAATTTGTATGTGCCCTTCCCATTCTGCAGCCAAGTGAGCGGGCCGCATTGCTCGCACTCCGTCGGCAGCTCCCGCCTGGCGTCGTAGCTGTATTTTATGTCGGGCACGTTGGCGACCGCCTTCTCGATCCATCCCTTGTCGACAGCGCGCCGCATAGCCTCGCGTACATCGTCCTGATCGAAGAGCCTCTCGTCGGGGAAGTTCGCAGACGTGTGACCGTCGTAGAGCATCCGGTAGAGCGAAACCATGATGCGGTCGTATTTGGTGAGCTTCATCAGCTGCTCGTCATTGGTCTGGGTAAGCACTGGGTCGTCCTTGTTGTTTCAGATGACGCCCAAGTAACACCGGGGATATCACGAGTCAACTCACGATAGAATTCACGAGTGAAATCGGCTCCTTGAATAGACTACCACTCGCACCCGCCTGCCCTGTGTCACGCCTCCGCCACCCCGGCATCCCGCTGGGCGTGAAAGGACAGACACATGGCAGATGAAATTCCGACGGCCGACTGGCCCACGCTGTTCCTCCAGCTTCCCGTCGCGGTGCAGCAGCTTGAGCGGCACGACGCGCATTGCTCATATGAGGTGGCGGCGCTGCTCCGCGCCTCGCTGGGTCTCCTGAACGCGCCCACCCCGCCCGAGCGGGCCTATGACATCATCATCGACACGATTGGTCGCCTCGCCAGCCTCAGCGACAGGCACCGCGACCGGCTCTCCGCGCCCGCGCTGGGCTTCCTCGACCGCGTGGACGACGCCGTCGCGGACTGGCGGGAGGCGGCTTAGCACCCGCCGCGCGCGTGAATCAGGGCCGTCCGGGCGACCGGGCGGCTCTTTTTCTTGTGCCCAGAGAGGGGGTCGACGGGCCGTTGCGCGGCTCCCCCAGCCGCTCCCCCGAGGGTTGCTGGGAGGGCCATGATCTCGCCTAAGTTGTTGAAATCATGGTGGGCGCGACAGGGATTGAACCTGTGACCCCACCCGTGTGAAGGGTGTGCTCTACCACTGAGCTACGCGCCCGGCGACCGTGTCGCGGGAGGGAGCGCTTTGGCGAGAGACGCGGGCGCTGTCAAGCGGCAGCCGCATCCAATTCCGCGCGGCGCTTATTGAGGATACCAATATTTGATGTGGCAGGCCTCGCACACCTGATCGAGCTGACCCGATGCGTCGGCAAGGGTTTGCGCCTTACGCGTGCGGCTGGCCTCCAGAAGCGAGTCAGACACATCGGCGAGTGCGCGAGCATGGGCGGCGAAATCCTTAGGATCGGCGTCAATGAAGCCCTGCACCTGCTTGGCGGTCGCCACGCCGGGGGCACCCTCATCCGGGAGCTTGTCACCCTCGGGCACCACCGCTACGCGGGGAGCATCCGCCATGGCGAGCGCCGCCGTCTTCATGGCCTGCGCCGCCTCACCGAGCTTGCTCCAGTCTTCCGCCCCGAGTTGCGAGGCATCCGGATTGCCGTCGTCGTCGAAGGCGCGGTTGCCGACATCCCACAGCACCTGTGCCTGCGGCGCGACCACATCCTTCATCAGCGCTTGAAGATAGAGCGGCGTATCGGCCGCTTGAGCCGTGGCCGCCACAATCGTCGCGCCGCTCAATGCCAGCAGTGCGTATTTCATCGCCTATCCTCCTTGGTGCAGTCCGTCCATTTCACCTCTTTTTGGGGATAGAAGAGAAGCCGGCCTTGATCGAGCGCAATAATCCCGACCAAAAGCCGGTCTTACCATGATGGCGCGACGCGCTCAGGAATTCCTGTCGGCCAGCGCGCCACCATCGCGTTCTTCTTCCAGCAGCACTGCCGAGGCCCCGGTCGCCGAGAGCCGAACACGATCCCCCTCGACCTCCGCGATGAGACCGCCTGAAATATAGTGGTGGTGATCGTCGTGGGAACCGCTGTCGGCCTTGATCATCTTGATGCGATCCCCCTCGACCTTGTCAACTGTGCCGATGCGGACCCCGTCTGCGCCGATGATCTCCATATGCTCCTTGATCTGGCTCATGTCCGCCATGTCTCGTCTCCTTGCTTACGGCTGGATGCTTCACCAACGTGCGAGCGGCCAATCGGCTGCAACAAATGGAACGGATGGACGCAGTCCAGCCTCTTTTCGGGCCGTTCCGCGCTGGCCGGATGGGATCGAATATGCGCGTCCAGCGGTTCCAGAGGATTGCGCCCTTGTCGGAGACCGCTTTTGCCGATCAGCATCAATCCCGAATGGCAGCAGCTCGCACTCTATGCCACGGGCGCGGCGCTGCTGCTCATTCTGCTCTTCAATATTCCCTATGTGGGCCGCGTGCTGCGTGCGCTGTTCTCCTTCGCCACACTCGCCTTCTGCCTGTTCCTCCTGTTTCAGCAGGCACCTTTCGATCCCAATCTGTCACGGCTAACGGCCAAGCTGGGAATAGACCAACAGGAAGTGTCGGGCGAGGAAGTGCGCATCCGCATGGCGCGCGACGGACATTTCTGGGCCCAGGCCTCCATCAATGGCATCGAGCGGCGTATGCTGGTGGATAGCGGCGCGACCGTGACGGCCCTCTCCCGCCAGACCGCAGACCTCGCCGGCGTGTCGCGTGGCGCCGGCCTCGTGCCGGTGCTGATGCAGACAGCCAATGGCACGACTCCAGCTGAGACTGGCACCGTCGAGCAGCTGCGCCTTGGCAATATCGAGGCGCGCAATCTCAAGGTGGTCCTCGCGCCCGCGCTCGGCACGATCGACGTGCTGGGTATGAACTTCCTCTCGCAACTGGCCTCCTGGCGCGTGGAAGGCCGCATGCTTGTGCTGACCCCCGAGGCCGCCGAGACGGACCCGGCCTGACCACGGGCGCCCCTTCTGTAGTGAGTGGAAGCCGCTCAGGTTAGCACGCCGTGCTCCTGCGCAGGCAAAAGCCAGGGCCAGCCGAACGCCGCATCCGCCCTAGGCTCCTTCCCCGCGCCGCTCAGCCGATACTGCTCACCAGCGTTACGCGCACCCGGCGTGGGAGCGGCCGGAAGCCGATCGCGTCGGCCCCACGGTCCTGGAGCAGATTGTCCCCATCCAGCCGCAGCCGGGTACCCGAGGACAGCGCCCAAACCGCCGACGCCGAGAGCCGATGTGTAACCTCCAGTGTGCGCACGCCCGTGGGGACGGCATAATCGTCGCGCTCATCGGTATAGGCGTAACGGGCAGTGAGCGTGAGGGCGCGGGCGGCGGTCCAGTCCATCTGCGCGCTGCCCCGCCAACGCGGGCGGTTGAGTAGCCCCTCTCCGCTCGTCACATCTTCGGTCGCGACATGTTGGGCGCCGAGTGTCATGGCGAGACCCGCTCCAAACCGGTGCACAACACTCGCCGCCAGACCGCGCGCCGCGACGCGCGCACGGTTCTCCAGGCGCGGCGGGTCAGATGGTACGAAATCGATGAGATCGCGATAGCGCGATTCAAAGAGCGTGATCGAGATATGGTCATTGGGCCCCGGCCGCCAGTCGAGCCCCAGTTCCATGGCCGTCGCGCTTTCCGGACGCAGCGCGGGATTGCCGACGAAGGGGTTGGCGAGAGCATAGAAGCTCGGCGCCTTGAACGCTGTGCCCGCGGACGCACGCAGCGAGAGCGCTGGATCGAGAAAATAGCGCAGCCCCGCGCGGCCCGTCCAGCGCGTGCCGATCCCCTCGATATCGTCAAGGCGCAAGCCGCCATCGATCTCCAGCGGGCCGACGGTTCCCCCCAGTTCGGCAAAGCCGGAATAGGTCGCGCGGCGTCGATCGTACTGCGCGGGCATGGGGAAACCGAAATCAAGAAAGCCGCTGCTGCGTGCCGCTTCCCATTGCGCTTGCGCGCCGAACGTAGCGTGCCAGGCACCTAGGTCTACGCTCAATTCCGGCCGCACGACCCCGCGCCGATAGCGAATGTCATCCGCGCCGGCCGGCACGCCCGTTTCCGAATAGACGGAGGGCGCCACGCCGGGCGAAGTAACGCGGTCGCCGCGTGAGGAATAGGAGCCGGCGATGGCAAGCGTCGCGCGGCCGAAGTGTATCACGGGCTGATCCAGCGCAACGACGATCTCATCCGATTCGCGCTGCTCGACCGCTCGGATCACGGCCAGATCGTAGCCGCCGCTGCTGTCTGGAAAGCCATGCGCGCGCGTGTCGGCGAGGTGGACCAGGAGACTCCCGCGCGTGCCATCCAGGCGCGCAAGGCGCAGGTCCACCGAGCGCGAGCGGAAGCCTGCCTGCGGTTCGCCCGTCCCGGCATCGTCCCATACTGCGGTCAGCGAGCCGCCATAGCCTTGGGTAAGCGGCCCCTGCCAGCGTCCGGAGAGGACATGTTCCTCCTCACTGCCCAGCGCGGCGCTGGCCGTGAAGCGATGGCGCTCGCTCGGCGCCGCGAGCAGCAGATTGATCGCCCCCGCCAACGGCCCGGAGCCGTAGAGCGTCGAAGCCGGGCCCGCGATCAGCTCCACCCGATCGATCGCAGCGGGCGGCACGGCAGCCAGATTGACCGCACCGCCACGACTGTTGGTCGGGCTGTCGAGCGGCACGCCTTCGAGCAGGACGGTGGTGAAATTTGGGTCCGCGCCGCGCAGGAAGAGCGACGCGAAGCCGCTGCGCCCGCCTGTCATCTGCACATAGGCATCCGGCACCTGCGCCAGCACATCGGCAACGCTGGCGCCGGCCGCCAGCACATCGGCATCGATCACGCGCACCGAATAAGGCTGGCGCGCGAGGGCGGCCGGCGCGTGCGTTGCGGTGACGACAATGGTGCCGGGCGCGGAGGCATCCTGCGCATGGAGAGGCGCAGCCACCAGCGGCAGCGCCGCGAAGAAAGCGATATGACGAACCATCATGTCCTGAACTTGAGCCAGAGGAGCCAGCTCGCGGCCGGCAAGGCGGCGAGACCGAAGAAAAAGAAAAGAATAGACGCTTGCGACAAGGCAAGCGCGCCCACGGCGGCATAAGCGAATGCGACGGCGAGATTGGCCGCGCCGGTGAGGAGGAGGAACGGGCCCAGCGGCATCCGCGCAGCGCCAGCGCCCAGAACCAGCGTCTCGGCCAGCACGGGGACAGCGCGCGTGACGACCAGCGCCACGCCGCCTGCGCCCGTGAACAGCCGGCGCGCCCGCTCCGTCTCCTCGGCCCCCACGATCCTGTGCATGGCGGCATGGCCCGCGCCGCGCCCCAGCCCATAACCGAACAGGCATCCGACACTCATCCCCAGCCAGATGGTGAACGTCCCGCCCCAGAAGCCCAGCGCGGCGCCGGCCAGGCCACTGACCAGACTGGAGGGCACCGGCAACAGGATGTCGACCGCCAGGATCAGAACGATGATCGCGCCGGCCAGGACCGCATGGCCGCGCGCCGCCATGAGCGCTTCCTCCATCAGCGCGGCAATGGGGCGCTCCAGCAGCAGGAAGGGAATGAGGATGAAGGCCAGAACGAGGCTCAGCAGGATCAGCCAGCGCCACACCGCCCCTCGCCCCATGGGCGCAACACTGTCCGGCAAAATCCTCTTCCTTCCTTGATGCGACTGCGGCTCTTTACTCGCCATTCTGTAGACAGTATGCAATTTGAAAGTTTTAGGAGCGAGATGAGGATGCGTATTGGTGCCTGGGTCGGCCTTGGCCTGCTTGCTTGCGGGTTGCCTTATCTTGCCTTCAGCCAAAATACGCCATCCCGACCTTTGTCGAGCACGCCGAACAAGCCCTGGCCCGCACCCGTCGTAACCGACCTGCCCGAGTCGCCGCCGCCGCTCTCGCCGCAGGACGCACTTAAGACCTTCACCATGCCGCCCGGCTACCGGCTGGAGCTGGTCGCGGCCGAGCCGCTGGTGCGCGACCCGATCCTGAGTGAATTCGATGGCGACGGGCGCCTCTGGGTGCTGGAAATGCACGGCTTCGCCATCAACCAGAAAATGGACAACAGCTTCGAGCCGATCAATGATCTGGTCGTTCTGGAGGATACCGATGGTGACGGCGTCTATGACAAGCGCACCGTTTTCCTCGACAAGCTCATCATGCCGCGCGCCTTCAAAGTCCTTGCGGGCAATTGCGCGCTGGTCGGCGAGCCGCCCCATCTCTGGAAGGCCTGCGACACGGACGGCGACCTCAAGGCCGACAGCAAGGACCTGATCTCCGACAAGTTCGCGACGCAGGGCGTGGTCGAGCATGGCGCCAACGGGCTCTACTGGTCGATGGACAACCGCATCGTCATTGCCCAGAACGATTGGGACGTGAGCCTCAAGGGCGGCAAGGCGACCATCCTGCCAAGCCTCAACCGGGGCCAATGGGGCTTGACCCAGGACGACACGGGCCGCGTCTATCGCGTGTTCAACACCGATCCGCTGTTCGTCGATTATCTCAATGCCGGCTATTACGCCCGCAATCCCAATCTGGTGCGCACGCGCGGACTCTATGAGGTTCTGGCCGATCCCGCCAAGTCGCGTATCTGGCCGGCGCGGCCGACCTTCGGCGTCAACCGGGGCTATCGCAAGGAAGCCTATCGGGAGGACGGCTCCTCGCTCTATTATGGCGGCGTCTCCTCGCCGATGATCTATCGCGGCACGGCCCTGCCCCAGGACGTGCGCGGCCAGCCCTTCGTGGTCGACGGGCCCACCAATATCGTCCACCTGTTGTCGCTCAAGGCCGATGCGGCCGGCACTCTCTCCACCACCGACTTCTACGAGCGCGGCGAATTCCTGGCGTCCACCGACGAGCGCTTCCGCCCAATCTCGCTGGCGCCGGGCTGGGACGGCACCTTCTACATTGTCGACATGTATCGCGGCGTCTCGCAGGACGGCCCCCTCCAGACCGACTATCTGCGCAACTACATCCAGGAGCGCGGCCTGTGGGAAGGCATCCATTACGGCCGCATCTACCGCGTGGTGCACGAGGACATGAAAACGGATGCACGGCCGCGCATGAGCAGCCAGCCCGCGAAGGACCTCGTCCCCTATCTTGCCCATCCCAATGGCTGGTGGCGCGACACGGCGCAGCAATTGCTCGTGCAGCGTGGCGACAGATCCGTGGTTCCGGCGCTGGCGAAGCTGGCGCAATCGGCCACCGATCCGCGCACGCGCCTGCATGCCCTGTGGACCATCGACGGGCTCGGCGCGACCGATGCGCGGCTGGTGGACAAAGCGCTCAAGGATCCTGAACCGGCCGTACGCACCGCCGCCATCCGCCTGAGCGAGGCGCGGCTGCGCGACGGCAACACGGCCGCGCTGGCCGCCGTCACCGCCCTGGCGGATGATGCGGACCTCGGCGTGCGCCGGCAGGCGGCCGCGTCGCTCGGCGAAGCGCCAGCGGCGCAGCGCATGGCGCCGCTTCTCGCCGTTCTCCAGCGCCATGGCGACGATCCGGCCACGGTCGATGCCGTCATCAGCGGCCTTTCCGGGCTGGAACCCGATATGCTCGCGCGCCTGCTCGCCGCGCCCGCCGCAGCGGGTTCGGCCGACGCACTTCAGCAACTCGCCGGTGCCATCGGCCGCAGCCGCAAGGCCGCGGATGTCAAGGCCGTCCTCACGCATGCTCAGGCCAGTGGGCAGCCCCCCGCGGCACGGCTGGCGCTGCTCGCGGGCTTGCAGACGGGCCTGCAAGGTGCACCCCGTCTCGGCCCGCCGGTGCCCGGCGCGCAGGCCCCCAAATTGCTGGCGCTCCAGGCCGAACCCAAAGCGCTGCTGACGCTCTCCGGCAGCCAGGGCGATGCAGCTCCGGTCGCGACAAAGCTGCTGACTCTGCTCGACTGGCCGGGCAAGCCCGCCGCGCCCGCCGCGGCGCAGCGCTCACCGGAGGAACAACGGCTCTTCAATGCCGGACAGGAAATCTACGCCAATCTCTGCCAGGGCTGCCATCAGGACCATGGCCGCGATTCTCCCATCGCCGCCAATCTCGATGGCTCCCGCTTCGTGACGGGCCGGCCGGAAGTGCTTGCGCGCATCCTGCTTTCCGGCAAGGAAGGTGCCATCGGCCTGATGCCGCCGGCGGGGGCCGCCATGTCGGATGAGGAAGTCGCCGCGATCATGACCTTTGTCCGCGCGAGCTGGAGCAACCGGGCGTCGCCCGTCCAGGCCGCCTCGGTCAAGGAATGGCGCGCCGCCTATGCCCATCGCGAAACGCCGTGGACGGAGAAGGAACTCGAGCAATAATCCGCCCGACCCGGCGCAGCCCCGGCTGGAGGTGTCGGGGCTGCGCAAGCGCTATGGCGCGCAACAGGCGCTCGCCGGCCTGACCTTCACGGTGCGGGCCGGCGAAATATTGGGCCTGCTTGGTCCCAATGGCGCCGGCAAGACAACGACCATCGAGAGTGTGGCAGGGCTGGTGACGCCGGACGCGGGCGCCATGCGGCTCGACGGCGCGCCGCTCGATCGCAAAGCGCGCGGGCGCATCGGCCTCGCCTTGCAGACCATGGCCTTGCAGGACACGATCACGCCGAGCGAGGCGCTGCGCCTCTTTGCTTCTCTGTACGACATGCGGCCGGATGAAACCGCGCTGCTCGCCCGTTTCGGCCTCACGGACCAAGCGGACCGCCGCTACGGCCAGCTCTCCGGCGGTCAGAAGCAGCGCGTTGCGCTGGCGCTGGCCTTCGTCAACGATCCCGCGCTCATCCTGCTCGATGAACCGACCGCCGGCCTCGACCTCGCCGCGCGGCATGATCTGCACGGCCTCATCCGCCAACTCGCCGCGGACGGCCGCGCCGTGCTGCTCGCCACGCACGACATGGCCGAGGCGGAGCAGCTCTGTGATCGGCTGCTGCTCATCGACGGGGGCCATGCCGTCGCGCAGGGGCGCCCGGCCGATCTCATTGGCGCGGCGGGCCTTGGCGTCATGATCGCGGGGCGCGCCGACCGGCCACTCGACGCCGCCCGCATGCCGCCGCTCGACGGGCTGGCGGTGGCGGGCGCGGCCTTCCACTGCCGCGCGCAGGAGGCCAATCACGCCGCCACGCAGATCCTCGCCGCCATCGCGGCGCAAGGCGCGCGGATCGAGACGCTGCGCATCGGCGAGGCGACGCTGGAGGACGTCATCCTCTCGCTGACCGCCACCGAGGGCCCGACGCCATGAACCCGCGCGCCGCCTTGGCTTATGCCGGCCTCGTCCTGCGCCTCAACCTGCGCAACCCGATGGCCATGATCTACGGCTATCTGTTCCCGCTGGTCTTTCTCGCCGCCTTCGCCATTCTCTATCGCCATGACGCCGCGCCGATCCTCTCGCACCTGGGCGAACTGCTCACGGTGACGGCGCTGGGCGGCGCCTGCTTCGGCCTGCCCACGGCCATCGTCGCAGAGCGCGAGCGCGGCGTCTGGCGCCGTTACCGAGCGACACCCGCCGGCGCCGGCACGTTCGTCGCCGGGCTGGTGCTGAGCCGGCTGGTCCTGCTCGTCTCGGCAGGGGTACTCCAGATCGCGCTGGCCATGCTGCTGCTCGGCATGCCCATGCCCGAGCAGCCGGCCGGCCTGCTCCTCGCCTTCCTGCTGGTCAGCCTCGCCCTGATCGGCCTTGGCATGATCGTGGCGATGCTGGCGGGCAGCGTGCCAGCCGTGCAGGCTCTGGGCCAATGCATCTTCCTGCCGATGCTGATGATCGGCGGCGTCGCGGTGCGCCTCTCCAGCCTGCCAGATTGGGTGCAGACGCTCTCTGCCTTTTTCCCCGGCCGCTATGCCGTGGCGGCGGTCCAGGCCAGCGCGACCGGCCGGGGCCTTGCGCCCGTCACGTTCGACCTCACTGCCCTCGCCGGTTTCGCGCTCGCCAGCGCCCTCGTCGCGGCCAGCCTGTTCCGCTGGGATGGCGCCCGGCGGCGGGCCCATCGGCCGCCGCTGGTCGCTGGCCTTGCGCTCTGGCTCGCCATCGGCGCGGCGGGGACCACTCTCGGCATCGAGCGGGCCCACCCGATCGTGGACACGGCGCCGGTCGCACCGCCCGAAGCGTTTCTGCGCGCGCCGGACCGTCCCGCCGCTGTCGAACCGGCGGTCCCGGCGCCCCCGCAAGCAGCGCCGCAAGCCTCACCCGAAACGCCTTCGCTTCCGCCGCAGGAGCCGGCCCGCTGGCAGGATGTCGGCGCCGAGGACATCGCCCGTATCGCCTTCGAGCGCCTGCCGAACGATGAGGGGCTCGTCGCCCCCATGGCCGCGCGCGGCACGCTGGACGATGCCGCCGTCGCCGCGCAGATCGCAACGGTGCGCGATACTCTCCCCGGCTGGGCGCCAGCGCACGTGGCCGATCCGGTCCAGCGCGTGCGCAATTTCCTCTTCATCGCCGCTGTGCCGGACCTGCTCCAGATGGATCCGCTGGAGCGGCATTTGCCCTGGCTGGTGTTCGACCGGTTGCGGCAGGATTTGTCCGCCGCCGATCTGCCCCGCATCCTCTACTGGATCGCCCAGCATCCCCTGGAGGGGGACGATTCGGCCATCGGTCAGCTGGAGGCACTCGGTCTGCCCGCTGTCTCGGGGCCCACGACAGGCGTGCGCGAGCGCGCGATGCTCTACGCCATGAAATTCCTCAAACGGCTCGACGCCGCCCGGCCCCAAGCGCAGGGTTACGACCTTGGTCGTAATGCCGATGCGCCGCACGCCGTGCTAGCGTTCGCGCCGCGCATGACAAGAAGAGGACAGGGTTGATGCGGAGGGGAACGGCGATCCTTGCGCTGGCGAGCGGCGCCACGGCGCTTGCGCTGATCACGGCGCAGGCGTGGGGCGCGGATGCACATGCGCCGCCGGACGCGCATGCCCCGGCAAACCTGGGCGCGACGATCTTCGCGGCAAGCTGCGCGGGCTGTCATGGCACCGATCTGTCCGGCGGGCGCGGGCCCAGCCTGTTCGCTCCGGCGCTGTTCGAGCGCCTCACCGATCCGATGCTGCACCAGACTATCGAGAAGGGCATCAAGGATAGCGAGATGCCGCCCTTCGAAGGCACGCTGGACAGCGGGCAGATCGACGCCGTCATTGCCTACCTGCACAGCCGCGCGGCCGAGCTGGCGCGCGGTGCCGCGCCGACATCGGGCGCGCCATCCTCCACCTCGGTCGCGGGCCCGCCGCCCAATCCGGACGGACAGCGCATCCACAGCGAGACGCAGGATTTCCAGATTGAGACGCTGGTGAGCGATCTCGATACGCCCTATGGCCTCGCCTTCCTTCCCGATGGCCGCCTGCTCGTCACCGAGCGCGCGCCGGTCGGCAATCTGCGGCTCATCGATCCCACCGGCAAGCGCCCGCCAGTGCGCATCTCGGGTCTGCCCACCGTTCATCAGGGACAGGATGCCGGCCTGCTCGATGTCGCCGTGGGCCCCGACTATGCGAAGGATGGCTGGATCTACCTGGCTTATTCGGACAGCGACCCGAGCCTGCCCCCGCCACCGCCCGCGCCGCCCGGCACGCCCGACTCGCAGGTGAAGCGCAATCCCTCACTGACCGTGATCGTGCGCGGCCGCATCGATGCGCAGAACCGCTGGACGGACCAGCAGGACATCTTCCGCGCGCCCTGGTCTTTCTACACTCCAAGCGGTGCCCATTATGGCGCGCGCATCCTGTTCGACGGCAAGGGTCATCTCTTTTTCACGCTGGGCGAGCGCGGCGACATGAAGAACGCGCAGAACCTCGGCACACCGCTCGGCAAGGTCCACCGCGTCAATCTCGACGGGTCGATTCCCGCCGACAACCCCTTCGTGCGCACCCCCGGCGCCCTCCCCACCATCTGGAGCTATGGCCACCGCAACCCCGAGGGGCTGGCCATCGATCCGGCGACGGGCCTGGTCTGGGAGAGCGAGCACGGCCCCGTGGGCGGCGATGAAATCAACATCATCGAACGCGGCGGCAATTATGGCTGGGGCGTGGTCTCCAAAGGCATGCAGCCGGGCATCACGGACGTGTGCGCGGACGGCATGATCGAGCCGGTCGCCTGGTATTTCCCCACCATCGCCCCCAGCGGCATCGCCTTCTACAATGGCACGCGTTACGCCGGGTGGAAGGGCTCGCTCTTCGTGGGCGCGCTGCGTGGCCAGCAGTTGCGGCGCCTTACGGTGGAAGGCCGGCGCGTGGTGAGCCAGGAAGTGCTGTTCAGCAATCTCGGCCGCGTGCGTGCGCTTGCCACCGGGCCGGATGGGCTGCTCTATGTGCTCATCACCGATCCGACCGGGCCGGGCTGGGACATCGGCTTCACCGACCCCGTGCGCGGCGCGCTGGTGCGCCTCAACCCGATCACATGGCAACAGGTGGAGTTCCGGTTCCAATGAAGACAAGCCTCTCTCTGCTGCTGGGTGGCACTGCCCTGCTCGCCGTCGCTCCCACCTACGCCGCACCGAGCGCGGAGCTGGCGCCCTTCGGCACCGCCAAGGACGGTGCCCGCGTCGACCTCGTCACACTGCGCAACGACAGCGGCATGGTCGTGCGCGTCTCCACACGCGGCGGCACCATCACCGAGGTCAGCGTGCCGGACCGCGACGGCACGTTCGGCAATGTCGTGCTGGGCGTGACCGGCTTCGAGGCGTGGGAGAAACTCATCGGCTTCAACGCCATTACCGGCCGCTATGCCAACCGCATCGGCAATGGCGGCTTCACGCTGGACGGCACTTTCTACAAGCTGCCGGGCAACGCCAAGACGGGCGTGACGATCCATGGCGGCTTCCCGGGATTTGCGAGCAAGATCTTCAAGGCGGAAACCTTCGCGAAGGACGGGCGCGCCGGCGTGGTGCTCAGTCATGTGAGCCCGGACGGCGACAATGGCTTCCCCGGCGAACTGACGCTCAAGGTCACCTATAGCATCGGCGCAGACAATGCGCTGCGGCTCGACTATGAGGCGACGACCAGCAAGCCCACTGTGCTCAACCTCACCAACCACGTTTATTTCACGCTGGGCACCCACAAGAGCGGGCCAGTCTATGACCAGCTCCTCCAGGTCTTCGCCAGCCGCTGGACACCCACGGACGAGAACCAGGTGCCGACCGGCGAGATCGCCTCAATCGAGGGTACGCCGCTCGACTTCCGCAAGGCCCGCCCCATGCTGGACGCCATCTATTCCACGCATCCGCAGATCATGCTCGCCAAGGGCCTCGACCATAATTTCGTGCTCGACGGCGCCTCGGGTGCGGCGCCGCGCGTGGCGGTGCGGCTGAGCGATCCGCGCAGCGGTCGCCAGCTCGAAGTGCGTACCACCGAGCCGGCCGTGCAGATCTATTCCACCAACGGCATCGGCGGCACCATCGACGCGGGCGACGGCCGGACCATCCGCCAGAGCGACGCGCTCGCCATCGAGACGGAGCATTTCCCGGACAGCCCCAACAAGCCGAATTTCCCTTCGACCGTGCTGCGCCCCGGCGAGACCTATCGCTCGACCACCGAGTTCGCCTTCTCCACCGACAGGACACCCTTCCCGCAATGAAGACTGCCCTCACCTCCGCCGCGCTAGCGCTTGCGCTCGCTGCCCTGCCCGCCGCGCCCGCCCAGGCGCAAGAGAGCGGCGATCCGCTGCGCCTCATCTTCGTCGACGTCGAGGGCGGATCAGCTGCGCTCTACATCACGCCCCAGGGTCAGTCGCTGCTGATCGACACCGGCTGGCCGACCGGCGTGGGCGGTCCGCGTCCCGAGCCCGGCAAGCCTGCGCCGACGCCGCTCAACAGCGCCGAGCGCATCGCCGCCGCCGCTCGCGCCGCTGGCCTCAACCGCATCGATTATCTGGTCGTCACTCATTATCATGTCGATCATGTCGGCGGCGTGGAGGACCTGCTCAAAGCCATCCCCGTCGGCGCGGTGATCGACCACGGCCCCAATCGTGAATTCCCGCGGGAGGGGACTAATCCCGCCGCGCTGCGCTTTGCGACCTCCACGCTTTACCCCGCCTATCTCAAGGCCATCGAGGGCCACCCGCATCGCGAAATGAAGGCCGGCGAGACGCTCTCCATCGACGGGCTGGAATTGCTCGCCGTCAATAGCGATCGCGAAATCTACGATGCGCCAGGGCCCAGCGCCAATCCCGCCTGCGCGACGGCCACCAGCAAAGACCAGGACGGCGGCGAAGAGAATGCCCGCTCGCTCGGCTTCCTGATTCGCTGGGGCAAGGCGCGCCTCCTCGCCATGGCCGACACCACCTGGAACGTCGAAAACACGCTGGCCTGCCCGGAGAACCGCATCGCGCCCGTCGACCTCTATCTAGCCAACAATCATGGCAGCGAGATCAGCAACAGCCCGGTCTTCGTGAACAGCGTGGCGCCGCGCATCGTGCTGTTCCAGAACGGCCCGCGCAAGGGTGCCGACGCCAGCGTGCTCGATACCGCGCGTGCCTCGCCCCGCAAGCCGGCGATCTGGCAGATGCACAGCGCCGAACGTTCGCCCGAGCGCGACGCGCCGCCGCAGAATATCGCCAATGTCGCCGGCGGCACGGACGGCCATGCCCTTCACGCCTATGTGCGCCGCGATGGCGTCATCACGCTGGTGAACACGCGCACCGGGCATAGCGAAACCTATCCGGCCGCCCAATGACCGGCCGCCCGGCGACGGTTGACGCGCGAGCGCTGATTGCCACGCTCCGCGCGCTGGTCGGCCGTCGCCATGTGCTGACCAGCGCGGCCGCCACGCTGCGCTATCGCGAGGGCTATCGCACGGGCGCAGGCGCGGCGCTGGCCGTCGTACGGCCGGGCTCGCTGGTTGAGCTCTGGCGCGTCGCCTCCGCCTGCGTGGCGGCGGACGTCACGCTCATCATGCAGGCAGCCAATACCGGCCTTACCGGGGGATCGACACCGGACGGGAGCGATTATCCCGGCGGCGTTATCATCATCAGCACCGAGCGGCTGGGCGGCATCCATCTGCTCGACGAGGGCCGGCAGGTCGTTTGCCTGCCCGGAGCCACGCTCTACCGGCTGGAGAAGGCGCTACGGCCGCATGGCCGCGAGCCGCATTCGGTGATCGGGTCGAGCTGCCTGGGGGCTTCGGTGGTCGGCGGCATCTGCAACAATTCCGGCGGCGCGCTGGTGCGGCGCGGCCCCGCCTTTACAGAGCTGTCGCTGTTCGCGCGCGTGACGGCGCAGGGCACGCTGGACCTCGTCAACCATCTCGGCATCGCGCTCGGCGATGATCCCGAGACGATCCTTACTCGCCTCGAAACTGGCCGGTTCACACCGGATGAGGTTCTAACTCCCGAGGGCGCGCGTGCCTCGGCCGCCGCCGATTATGCCGCCCACATCCGCGACATCGACGCGCCCAGCCCTGCGCGCTTCAATGCCGATCCGCGCCATCTCCACGAAGCCTCCGGCAGCGCGGGCAAGCTCATCGTCTTCGCGGTGCGGCTCGATACCTTCCCTGCCGATGCGCAGACCGCCACCTTCTACATCGGCACCAACGATCCCGACGAATTGGCCAGGCTGCGCCGCGCCGTGCTCGGTGGCTTCGATCACCTCCCGGTCGCAGGCGAGTATATCCACCGCACGGCGTTCGGCATCGCGGACATTTATGGGCGCGACACCATGGCGGTGATCGAGCGGCTGGGCACGGACCGGCTGCCGCTGCTCTTCGCCGCGAAGGCACGGGTGGACGCCTGGGCGCGCCGCCTCCTGCCACATGGCGAGGGCTTTTCGGACCGGCTGATGCAGCGCCTCGGCCGCTTCGCGCGCGATCGCGTCCCGCCGCGGCTGCGCGCCTTCCGCGATGCCTATGAGCATCATCTGATCCTCAAAGTGGCGGGCGAAGGCATAGCGGAGACGCGCGCCCATCTCTCTCGCGTCTTTCCCTCCGCCACCGGCGACAGTTTCGAATGCACCCCGCGCGAAGGCGCACGCGCTTTTCTGCTGCGCTTCGCGGCGGCGAGCGCGGCAGTGCGCTACCGGGCCGTTCATCGCCGTACAGTCGGAGATATTGTCGCGCTGGACGTGGCGCTGCCCCGCAATGCCGAGGCATGGGTGGAGCATCTGCCGCCCGAGATCGCGGATGCGTGCCTTCTCCGGCTCTATTACGGGCATTTCTTCTGCCATGTGTTTCATCAGGATTATTTGGTGAAGCCGGGGGTCGACCCGCATGCACTGGAGGCGCAGATGCTTGCCCTGCTCGATGCGCGCGGGGCCGAATATCCCGCCGAGCACAATGTCGGACATCTCTATCCCGCCAAGCCGGCGCTGGCGGAATTCTATCGCACGCTCGATCCGCGCAACCAGCTCAATCCGGGACTCGGCCAGACTGGCAAGGCCCGCTTCTGGCACGCGCACTGAATACCCCTACCGATATACAGTTCTTGTAGCCCGTCGCGGCCAGTCGCGCACGTTCGACGCGGTCAACGCGACTCTTGACCTTCTCATCGGAGAATCTGTATACAGTTCTCGACAGGAGGATCGATGAACGACAGCTCGCCCGCGCGGCGCTTGCGGTCCAGGGCGTGGTTCGCGGACCAGTCGCGGCCCGACATGACCGCGACCTATCTCGAACGCTTCATGAACTATGGCCTGACGCCGGCTGAGCTGCGCTCCGGCCGACCGATCATCGGCATCGCGCAGACGGGGACCGATCTCTCGCCCTGCAACCGCGTCCATCTCGATCTCGCCCGGCGCGTGCGGGACGGCATCCGGGACGCTGGCGGCATTCCCATGGAATTCCCGGTCCACCCCATTTTCGAGAATTGCCGCCGGCCGACCGCCGCGCTGGACCGCAATCTCGCCTATCTCGGCCTCGTCGAGATTCTCTACGGCTATCCGCTCGATGCCGTGGTGCTCACCACCGGCTGCGACAAGACGACCCCCAGCGGCATCATGGCCGCCGCCACCGTGGATCTTCCCGCCATCGTGCTCTCGTCCGGGCCCATGCTCGACGGTTGGTTCGAGGGTGAGAAAGTGGGCGCCGGCGCGATCATCTGGAAGAGCCGCAAGCGGCTGGGCGCGGGCGAGATCGACGAGGAGCAGTTCATCGAGGCGACCATGGCCTCCGCCACCTCGGTCGGTCATTGCAACACCATGGGCACGGCGATGACCATGAACTCGGTGGCCGAGGTGCTCGGTCTCTCGCTGCCCGGTTGCGCGGCCATCCCCGCCGCTTATGCCGGCCGCGCGCAAATGGCTTATGCCACGGGCCTGCGCATTGTGGAAATGGTGCATGAAGACCTGCGCCCCTCCGCCATCCTGACGCGCGAGGCCTTCCTCGATGCCATCGCGCTGGTCAGCGCCATCGGTGGATCGACCAATGCCCAGCCGCACATCATGGCCATGGCCCGCCATGCCGGCGCGCAGATCAACGCGCGGGACTGGCTGGAATGGGGCTATGACGTGCCGCTGCTGTGCAACGTGCAGCCCGCCGGAACGCATCTGGGCGAGGGCTTTCACCGCGCCGGCGGCGTGCCGGCCGTGATGGCCGAGCTGCTGGCGGCCGGCAAGCTGCACGGCGACCGGCCGACCGTTACCGGGCAGAGCGTCGCGCAGAATATCGCCGGCATCGAGGCCAGTGACCGCGACGTGATCCGGCCCTTTGCCGCGCCGCTGATGGAAAAGGCCGGGCTGTTGCCGCTCCATGGCAATCTCTTCGATTTCGCCGTGATGAAAGTGAGCGTCATCTCGCCCGAATTCCGCCGCCGCTATCTGGAGGTGCCGGGCCGCGAAGGGGTTTTCGAGGGCCGCGCCATCGTGTTCGACGGCGGCGAGGATTATCACGCACGGATCAACGATCCGGCGCTCGCCATCGACGAGGACTGCATCCTCGTCATGCGTGGCGCCGGGCCGCTCGGCTGGCCGGGCAGCGCCGAGGTCACCAACATGCAACCGCCCGACACCCTGCTCCAGCGTGGCATCACCAGCCTGCCAACTATCGGCGATGGGCGCCAGTCCGGCACGTCGGACAGTCCGTCCATCGTGCATGTGACGCCCGAAAGCGCCGCGGGCGGCGGCCTTGCCTGGCTGCGTACCGGCGATCCCATCCGCGTGGACCTAAACAGCCATCGCTGCGACGCGCTAGTGCCCGAGGACGAAATCGCCCGCCGCCGCGCCGCGCTGTCGCCGTCCGCGCCGGTAAGCAACACGCCCTGGGAGGAGCTTTATCGCGCCCATGCCGATTCACTGGAAGAGGGCGCCTGCCTCGACTTCGCAGTCAAATATCGCGGGATCGGCCATGATGTGCCGCGCCATAATCATTGATGCGCGCCTGGCCGGCATCAAGGCGCTGCAAGCGGGGTGGTGCATTGCCGTCGGGCAAGCCATATATGGCGCGGGGTGACATCGCAGATGAACGCAAAGACACAGATCGAGCAGGCGCCGGACAGCACGCCGTCCACGCTGCGCACCTATGTGATGAAGGAACTGCGCGCGCAGATACTTTCCGGGCGCTATCGCCCCGGCGAGCGGATCAACGAGAGCCGCATCGCGCGCGAGCTGAACATCAGCCGCATTCCCGTGCGCGAGGCGCTCTCCCAGCTTCAGGAACAGGGGCTGCTCACCAATCGCGAGCGGCGCGGCATGTTCGTGACCAAGCTCTCGGACGAGGAAGAACAGCAGATCAACTCGCTGCGCATCGTGCTGGAGGCCGAGGCGATGCGCCTGGCGCGCGCGCGCATGACGCCGGCTGTTCTCGCCGAGCTGACCGATCTGGTGGAGCGGATGGAGAATTGGGACGGGCCGCTGATCGACGCCGCCGCGCTGGATCGCGACTTTCATGCCACCATCTGGAAAGCGGCGGGCAATCCTTTCCTGGAGCGCACGCTCATCTCGCTCACCACATCGCTCTTCGCACACAAGGCGCTGGAGCATGTCAGCCTGGAAATCCGGCGCTGGCGGCTCAATCACCATCGCGCCTTGCTGAACCTGGTGGCAGGGAGCGATGCCGACCCGACGCTCGCCATTCTGGAGCATCTGCGCATGGGCTATACCGATCCCGAGCGCTATTCGAGCCTGGTCGTCGCCGGCGCGCCGAGCGCCTGAGCCGTCCACCCTTTTCGACCCCGCACGACGCCCTGCCCCACCGGGCAGCGCCCCGTCGTGCGCTCTCATCATCCGGAAGGACCATATGAAACTGCTTCGCTACGGGCCGAAGGGCCAGGAAAGGCCGGGATTGCTGGACGCCGACATGCGCGTGCGCTCGCTGGCGGACCATGTCGTGGACATCGACGGCGCGCTGCTGGCTACCGGCCTCGACGCATTGCGCACGCTCGATCCCGCGACGCTGCCGCTGGTGCCGGAAGCCGAGACCGCCCGCATCGCCGAGCCGGTCGCCCATGTAGGCAAGTTCCTGTGCATCGGCCTCAATTATTCCGATCATGCCGCCGAGGCGGGCATGCCTATTCCGGCCGAGCCCATTCTCTTCACCAAGGCCACGTCGGCGATCATCGGCCCCAATGACGACGTGCTGCTGCCGCCCACTTCCACGAAGTCCGACTGGGAAGTCGAGCTGGGCATCGTGATCGGCAAGGAAGCGCGCTATGTGACGCGCGAGGCGGCGCTGAGCCATGTCGCGGGCCTGTGCGTCGTCAACGACCTCTCCGAGCGCGAATATCAACTCGAGCGCGCCGGCACCTGGGACAAAGGCAAGGGTTGCGACACCTTTGGCCCCTTCGGACCCTGGCTGGTGACGCTCGACGACATCCCCGATATTGCCAATCTGCCCATGTGGCTGGACGTCAACGGTGTGCGCATGCAGACCGGCAACACGGCGACCATGATCTTCGACGTCCCGTATCTCGTCCATTATGTGAGCCAGTTCATGAGCCTCCAGCCCGGCGACATCATCAGCACCGGCACGCCGCCGGGCGTCGGCATGGGCATGAAGCCGCCGGTCTTCCTCAAGGAAGGCGACGTGATGACGCTCGGCATCGAGGGCTTGGGCGAACAGCGCCAGTTGGTGAAGCGCTACGGAGCCTGAGCGGACGCTTCGGGGTCGCTGGCGCCCTGAGTTAAGCAACGCGATCATCTGGGCATACACGGTGCTCGCGGCACCGTGTATGCCGCCGGCTGCTATGCGAGGTCCCGCTGGGAGGAAGCTCGCGCCCTTCGTCATCCCTGCGAGAGCTTTGGTCTGCTTTCCTCTTGTGCTCCTGCGCAGGCCCGGCCCAGTGCTCCTGCCTGCGCAGGAGCACACGGCCACCCTGATGATGACGAACCGTTACCGCGAGAGGACACCAACCATCACAGGGATGGGAGCGCCGGCAGTCTCCGCTGAAACGAACTCACCGGTAGGGAGCAAGCCAACGCCCCCTCCCGACAGCTACAAGCTCATGCCCCCATCGATCACGATGTTCGACCCCGTCATGAACGGCGCCTCATCGGACGCGAGCAGCACGGCCACCTCGGCGATCTCCTCCGGTGTGCCGATGCGGCCCATAGGCTGGCGCGCGACGAACGCGGCGCGCGCGGCGGCTTCGTCACCAGTGGCACGCAGGCGCTCGGCCAGCGAGGGGCTATCCACGGTGCCGGGGCTGATCGCGTTGCAGCGAATGCCCTGCGCGATGAAATCCCGCGCCACCGACATGGTGAGGCCGATCACCGCCGCCTTGGATGTGCCGTAGGCGAAGCGGTTGGGCGCAGCCATGACGGACGAAACGACGGAGGCGATGTTGACGATGCTGCCCCCGCCCGCCGTCAGCATCGCCGGCAGGAACGCGCGGATCATGGTCTCGACCGACCCCACATTGATGCGCAGGCTGCGCTCCAGGTCGCCCGGCTGCGCATCGAGCAGCGTGCCGGAATGAACGATGCCCGCGCAATTGACGAGCACGCCCACCTCCGGATGGGCCGTTGCGAGTGCCTGCGCCGCCGGCGCATCAGTCGCGTCGAGCCGCGCGCACGTCACGCCCGCCCGGCCGGCAAAGGCTTCGGCAAGGCCGTCCTCCTGCAAATCGGTGGCGATCACGCGTGCGCCCTCCCGCAGGAACGCGCGGGCAATGGCATGGCCGATGCCCTGTGCCGCGCCCGTGACCAGGCAGTGCTTGCCGGCAAGCCGTCCTGTCATCCACTTTCTCCTTCTCAGCCCGGGAAGACCGTGAGCCCGCCGTCCACGCGCAGCACCTGGCCATTGATGAAGCGGCTCTGCCCGGCGGCGAGGAACGCGACGGCGTCGGCAATCTCGTCCGGCGTTGCATAGCGATCCAGCGAGGGCCCTTCCGCCCGCATCTTGGGGTCGGTAGCCCGCGTCGCGAGAAAGCGCGCGCTCATTGCAGGGCCCGGTGCAATCGCGTTCACACGCACGCCATGGGGGCGGGTTTCCACCGCCAGGCAGCGCGTATAGTGGACGATGGCAGCCTTGGCGCAGGCATAGACGACTTCGGACGCCACACCCATCTGCCCGTTGAGCGAACCGAAATTGACGACGCTGCCCTGCTGCCGCGCGATCATGCCCGGCACCACCGCCCGGCACATCAGGAACGTGCCCAGAAAATTGCGATCCATGACGGCCCGCATGTCCGCCATCGAGATATCGAGTGCACCATTGGGGCTGGGCTTGCCGCCCGCCGCGCCGATGTCGCCGCCCGCGCAGTTGATGAGAATGGAAATCGGCCCCAGCGCGGCCTCCACTTCACCTACCATCCGCGCGATGGCGGCCTCGTCCGTGATGTCGCCGGTCACGCCGATGGCTGGACGTCCCTCGCGTGCCAGCATCCGCGCCACGGCCGACAGATTCTCCGCCTCGCCATATTGCGCTGGCGCCTCTTCGCTGATGTCGTGGATGGCGACCGCGGCGCCAGCTTCCGACAGCCTCTCCGCGATGCGTCGCCCGAGGCCGCGCCCCGATCCGGTGACCAGCGCCACCGTGCCCTCGCGGATGGTCGCAGCAAGCGGGCCTGTCTGCGTTACTCCGGGATTCGTCATGCCCCTCCCCCTAAATGAATACAGCTAAAATGCGCGAATCGCTCAACGGAAACCGCGAAATCCGGCACGGTATCCTTCATTCCTATGCCGCCACTGATCGGCGTTGACAACGCCTCCTGTGTTTTTAGTATACAGTTCCAGATCCAATAGGGGATGGACTTGGGGGGAGGCATTGACAATGATCGCCATGGCCGCACGCCCTACGCACGGGAGAGACGCATGACGCCCACACGGGTCCGCTATGGCGTGGTGGGCTTTGCCCTATCCCTCGCCATCCTGTCTTACATTCAGCGGGTGGCCATCGCGCAGGCGGCCGGACCGATTGCCGAGGACCTGAGCCTCAGCAAGGCCGAGCTGGGCGCGGTGCTGGGCGCCTTCGGCCTCGCTTATGCCGCTTTCGAAATCCCCATGGGCCTCTATGGCGACAAGCGCGGCGTGCGGCGGGTCCTCACGCAGATCGTGCTCTTCTGGTCCTTCTTCACGGCCATGACGGGCGCGGCCTGGAGCTATGCCTCCATGTGGCTCATCCGCTTCCTGTTCGGCGCGGGCGAAGCAGGCTGCTTCCCTAACCTGACGCGTATGCTCAGCCAGTGGCTGCCGGCCGGCGAGCGCTTCCGCGCCCAGGCCATGATGTGGGCCGCCACGCGCTGGGGCGGCGCCATCGCTCCGCCCCTCGCGCTGATCGGCATCCAGCTTTTCGGCTGGCGATGGAGCTTCGTGGCGTTCGCTCTGCTTGGCGTCGTCTGGGTCGCCTTCTTTCTGCCGCGCTTCCGCGAGCATCCCGCCGACCATCCCAAGGTGAACGCCGCCGAACTGGCGCTCCTTGAGGATTCGGCCGCGATGGTGCGCGACGAGGAACAGGGGAGCTGGCTCAAGGTGCTGCTGCGCGGCCAGGTCCTGCTGCTCGTGCTCCAGTATTTCTGCTGGTCCTATGTCTGGTATTTCTTCATCACCTGGCTGCCGACATTCCTTCAGGAGCGCCACGGCCAGAGCGCCGCCGCCACGGCGGGCCTGACTATGCTGCCGCTGCTCGCCGGCGGCCTGGGCACGCTGGTGAGCGGCTGGATCCCGTCGGCCATCCCACGCCGCGCCATTGCCATCACCGCCTTCGTCCTCGTCGCGCTCATGCTCGCAGCCCTGCCCAATGTCGGCAGCGCGGCCGCGGCGATCGCGCTCATGGCGGCCATCAGCTTCTGCGGCGACCTCACCGTGCCGATCTCCTGGAATAGCTGCGTGGAAATCGGCCGGCGCTACACGGCCACCGTCGCCGCAACGATGAACATGTTCGGCAATTTCTCCGGCTTCATCGCACCGGTGGTGACGGGCATCATTCTCCAGCGCTCCGGCAATGACTGGACGCCGGTCATCTACGTCATGGCCGGCATGGCCGTGGTGGGCGCGCTGCTGTGGATGGTGCTGGATGTGGAGGGCAAGCGCAGTCCGGCGCAAGCCGCACCGAACCCGGGCATCGAGCCCTGAACAACCAAGGACTGGAACAGACAGTGAAGATCGAACTGACGGGAAAGACCGCCGTGCTCATCGGCGCCAGCGGCGGCCTGGGCGAAGCCATGGCGCGCGCCCTGGGCGAGGCCGGCGCGCAGCTCGCGCTGGTCGGGCGCAATGCCGCGAAGCTCGATGCGCTCAAGGCGGAAATGGACGGCGCGGGCATTACCGCCGCGACCTTCACGGCCGAGATGGTGGACGAAGGCGATGTTGCGCACCTGCATGAGGCCGTAACGGCGCGCTTCGGCGCCCCGCACATCCTCGTCAACAGCGCCGGCACCAACCTGCGCAAGAACATGGTCGACTTCACGCTGGAGGAGTTTCGCGGCGTCGTCGATTCGAGCCTCATCAGCACCTTCCTCGCCTGCCGCGCCTTTGTACCCGGCATGCAGCAGGCCGGCTTCGGGCGCATTCTCAATCTCACGTCCATCCTCGCCCATGTTTCGCTGCCACAGCGCACGGCCTATTCCTCGGCCAAGTCCGCGTTGCTCGGCTTCACGCGCGCGCTGGCGCTGGAGCTGGCGGGCGACGGCATCACGGTGAACGGCATCAGCCCCGGCCCCTTCGCCACGCCAATGAACGCGCCGGTGATGAACGACGCGGAGGCCAATGCCGCCTTCCTGCGCAGCCTGCCGGTCGGGCGCTGGGGGAAGCCGGAGGAAGTGGGGGCGCTCGTCACCTACCTCTGCTCGGATGCCGCCGGCTTCATCACCGGCACGGATTTCCTGATCGACGGCGGCTGGACCGCGCGCTGAACAACCCAAGGGAGAGACAAAGATGCGTGGACGGATCATATGGGCAGCGCCGCTCGGCCTAGCCCTCGGGCTCATCGCGGCGCCCGCCATGGCGCAGGACACGGACGCACAGACGGCCGCCCTGCTCAAGACGCCGAGCATTCCCGGCCAGAATCTCAATGGCATGAAGGTCTATATCCGCGGCGGGCTCAAGACCCATTTCCGCGGCCAGCATGACTATCCGCAGTTTGTCGCGGACTGGTCCAAGATCCTGACCGAACATGGTGCGGTGGTCGACGGCTCGCTTCATGCCCCCAGCGCACAGGAGCTGGAAGGCGTGGACGTGCTCGTCATCTACAAGGGCGATGCGGGCTATATGACACCCGCCGAAAAGGCGGCGCTGGATGCCTTCGTCAAGCGCGGCGGCGGCATCGTCTCCATTCATGACGCGCTGTGCGGGCCCGATCCCGAGCAGTTCGCCAGCTATGTGGGCGGCGCCAAGAAGCATGGCGAGATCAACTTTACGCTCGACGTGCCCGTCACCTACACCATCACCCAGCCCGATCATCCGATCATGAAAGGCATGAGCAATCTCACGCTGTTCGATGAGGCCTTCTACCGGATGACCTGGGCGAAGGATGCCAAGATCAACGTGCTGGCGACCACGGTGATCGCCGATGTCCCCGTCGCGCGCCAGGGCGGCGGCGCGGGCCAGACGGTGCCGCAGATCTGGACCTATGAGCACACCGTGCCCGGCGGCAAGCCAGCCCGCGCCTTCGCCTGGATGCAGGGCCATCTCTACGAGAATGTCGTCAACTATCAGATCCAGAATATGTTGCTGCGGGCCATTGCCTGGGCCGGCCATCGCCCGGTCGAAGAACTGGTCGACTACAAGGACGCAATCCCCGGCCCCGGCGTCCAGGAACACACCGCACCCGCACGGCCCGCCGACCGGAAATGATCCGCGCCGATCGGCGCTACACGGAAGACCATGGAGACCCCGGCGAAAGTCGGGGTTTCTTTTTGTCCCGCGCAGACGCGCAGAGGGCGCAGGAAGATAGGGCACGCGGAGGCGCGGAGGCGCGGAGGCGCGGAGGCGCGGAGGCGCGGAGGCGCGGAGGCGCGGAGGCGCGGAGGCGCGGAGGCGCGGAGGCGCGGAGGCGCGGAGGCGCGGAGGCGCGGAGGCGC